>Ga0209223_10000869_pt1 | contig 34338 bp, 30 predicted proteins | sample COG_06_FD_184750 | JGI IMG/M metagenome (GOLD analysis project Ga0209223, IMG submission 184750) | Pelagic Microbial community sample from North Sea - COGITO 998_met_06 (SPAdes) (version 2) | ecosystem: Environmental > Aquatic > Marine > Neritic zone/Coastal water | place: Helgoland, sampling...
CCAGATTTTATTTTAGCAGAGGCCATTGCTATGGTTTCAAGTCCTGATGCACAATACCTATTAACGGTAACGCCTGGAACATCTTCAACTTTCAAACCCATTAGAGAAATTACTCTTGCTATATTTAACCCTTGCTCAGCTTCAGGTGTGGCATTACCAACTATAACATCATCAATTCTAGTTTTGTCAAGATTTGGAACTTCACTAATCATATGATTTATTGTTTCTGATGCAAGTTCATCGGGTCTTTTAAATCTAAATAAGCCTTTTGGAGCTTTCCCAACAGCTGTTCTGTAGGCTTTAACTATGTATGCTTCTTTCATAACTTAATTTCTTAGGGGTTTTCCTGTTTTTAATATATGTTGAATTCTTTCTAATGTTTTTCTTTCACCACACAACGAAAGAAATGCTTCTCTCTCTAAATCAAGCAGGTATTGTTCACTAACCATTGTAGATTCAGACAAATCACCTCCAGCCATTACATAGGCTAGCTTATTTGCAATTTTTTGATCATGCTCAGAAATGTATTTTCCAGCTTTCATAGAATTTGTTCCCACTAAAAACATTCCTAATGCTTGTTTTCCTAAAACTTTTATATTTTTTTCTCTTAACGGAGGTAAATATCCAGAATCTGACAATAAAATTGCATATTTTTTAGCAATAGAAATTTGGTGATTTTTATTCATTATCACAGAATCTTTATTAAAATTAAGAACTCCTAAATCATATGCTTCGCAAGCAGATGTTGAGGTTTTTGCCATGCCAATGTTCAAGAAATATTCTTGAAGGACGTTTACTTCAACATCATTTTTACTAAATTTTTCTGATGCTCTAAAAGCCATTTCTTTACAACCTCCACCGCCAGGAATAAGGCCGGCACCAACTTCAACAAGTCCCATATAAGTTTCAGCATAAACAACAGATTTGTCACAGTGCATTGTTAATTCACATCCTCCACCTAAAGTTAATCCGTGTGGGGCAGCTACAGTTGGAGTATTACTGTACCTGAGTCTCATCATACTGTCCTGAAAAAATTTGATAGCCAGGTTGATTTCGTCATATTCTTGTTCTGCAGCAGCCATAAAAATAGCACCTAGATTTGCACCTGCCGAAAAATGTGCGCCTTCATTACCAATAACCAATCCTTTATAATTTTTTTCGGCTAAATCAACGGCTTTATTTATACCCATTAAAACTCCCTGTCCAAGAGTGTTCATTTTAGTTCTAAATTCTAAGTTTATTACCCCATCTCCTATATCTTTAATTACAGAATCAGAATTTTCCCAAACAGTGGAGCTTTTGTCCAAATTATTAAGAATAATTAATGAATCTTGACCAGGTTTGATTATAAAAGTTTTAGTATTTAAGTCGTAATAATTGATTTTACCATTTTCAATATTATAGAAATTATTTATATTATTATTTACCATTTCAGAAATCCATGGGGCAGGTTCATAGCCTAAAGATTTCATTATTTCAACTCCTTTTTTAATTCCTATCGAATCCCAAATTTGAAAAGGTCCGTTTTTCCATCCAAAACCTGCTCTAAGAGCATCGTCTATTCTGTAAAGCTCATCAGAAATTTCAGGAATTCTATTTTGAATGTAAGAAAACATAGTTCCAAAATTGAATCTATAAAATTCACCAGCTTTATCTTTTCCATCAACTAGAATTGGAAATCTATCTAATACATTAGTCACCTTTCTTGCTTTACTGACAGTTTCAAAAGAAACTTTTTTTACAGGAGAATACTCGAGAGTTTTTAAATCCAATGATAATATTGTAGATTTTCCATTTTCATCTTTGATTCTTTTATAAAATCCACCATCGGTTTTTGATCCTAACCAATTGTTTTCTAACATTTTGTAAATGTATTTAGGTAATTTAAATTTTTCCCTAAATTCATCATTAGTACAATTATCATAAATACCTGTAGCTACATTTACAGTTGTGTCTAAACCAACAACATCACTAGTTCTGAATGTTGCTGATTTCGGGCTTCCAATTATGGGTCCAGTTAATTTATCTATTTCCTCTATCGTTAAATTTAAATTTTCAACATTGTTTAAAATATTAACCATTCCAAAGGTGCCAATTCTGTTTCCAATAAATCCAGGTGTGTCTTTAGCTAAAACAAAATCTTTACCTAAAAATCTCTCTCCAAAATCATTTAAAAAATCAATAATTTTTGGATCACAGTCAGGACCAGGAATGATCTCAAATAATTTTAAATATCTGGGTGGGTTAAAAAAATGAGTTACAGCAAAGTTCTTTCTGAAATCCTCAGATCTTCCCTCGTTCATTTGTTTTATTGGAATTCCTGATGTATTTGAAGTGACAAGTGTTCCAGTTGATCTAAATTTTTCAATTTGATCAAATACGATTTGTTTAATGTTTAATTTTTCTGTCACAACCTCAATAATCCAGTCTACATCATGAATTTTACTTAAATCATCAGTCAAATTTCCTAACTCAATCCGTCTTGAAAAATCTTTATGGTAAAGTGGAGCGGGTTTTGATTTAATGCATCTTTGAAACATTTCATTAACAATTCTATTTTTAACTTTTTTATCATCCAGAGATTGTCCGCTTTTATTTTCACTATCATTAAGCTTGTTGGGAGCTATATCAAGAAGAAGAACTTCAATTCCTATGTTAGCAAAGTGACAAGCTATTCCAGAGCCCATTACACCTGAACCTATAACTGCAATTTTATTTATTTTTCTGTTCATTTTTCTTTTTTTCTATTTTATTTTAAAAGACTTCTTGAAATAATTATTTTTTGAATTTCTGATGTCCCCTCATATATTTGAGTAATTTTCGCATCTCTCATTAGCCTTTCAACGTGATATTCCTTAACAAATCCATATCCGCCATGAATTTGTACAGCTTCTAACGTATGTCTCATTGCCATTTCTGAAGCAAATAATTTAGCCATTGAGCTTGATAACCCATATGAATCATGATTATCTTTTTCATAAGCACTTTTTTTAACTAATAATCTAGCAGCTTCAATATCTGTGGCCATATCTGCTAATTTAAAAGCAATTGCTTGGTGTTGATTAATAACCTTTCCGAAAGTTTTTCTTTGTTTTGAATATTCTAATGATAGCTCATATGCTCCTACGGTAATTCCTAAAGCTTGAGACGCTATTCCTATTCTACCACCCTCAAGTGTTTTCATAGCATATTTAAAACCAAAACCCTCAGGACCTAAGCGATTTTCTTTAGGCACTATCACGTCTTGAAACATAACAGAGACTGTGTCAGAGGATCTAATTCCTAACTTATCCTCTTTGGGTCCAATACTCAAACCTTTTGATTTAGCTTCTACTATGAAAGCATTTATGCCATTATGGCTTTTTTCGCGATTTGTCTGAGCTATCACAACATAAATACCAGCTTTTTCTCCATTAGTAATCCAATTCTTTGTTCCATTTAACAAGTAGTGATCTCCTTTGTCTTGGGCAGTAGTTTTTTGTTGAGTAGCATCAGATCCTGACTCTGGTTCAGAAAGACAAAATGCACCAATAGTTTCTCCCGATGCTAAGGTTCTTAAATATTTATCTTTTTGTTTTTCAGAACCATATTCCTCAATTCCCCAACAGGCTAATGAATTATGTGCAGATAATATTACAGAGCATGAATTATCTATTTTTGAAATTTCTTCAACAGCTATACAATATGAAAGAGTATCCATTCCACCACCACCATATTTTTGAGAAACTGTCATCCCAAGAAATCCTAATTCTGCCATTCTTTTAACTTCTTTTTCTGGGTATAATGAATTAGAATCACGATCAATAACACCTGGCTTTAACTCGATTTGAGCAAAATTTCGAGCAGCTTTTTGAATTAATAAATGTTCTTCGCTTAAATACATCAAAATTTAAAAATATTTTTTTTACCAATTAATTCATTGATTTTTTCAATAACAAAATGAAAATTATTTAAAGATTCTTTTCCAATTTCAGTAAGAATTTTTTCATTGAATTTCATAACAGCAACTTTAGAAGCTGCTCTTTGAATTTTTCCTGAATCAGTTAAATGAATAAGAACACTCCTTCCGTCGATAGGATGAGGTTTTCTAGAAATTAAATTCTTTTCTTCCATTGATTTAAGAGTTCTTGAAAGACTTGTAGCTTCCATACCCATCTTTGGTCCCAAAGAAGTTGATGGTGTTCCTTTTTTTGGATCAATACTTAGTAAAGCAAATCCCACAGCCATAGTAGAATTATATTTAGCAGCTTCTTCATTATACATTTTAGCAACACTCTGCCAAGTAGATCTCAAAACGTGATCAATTGTTTTTTTTTGCATTAATTAATTTAACGTCAAATTTAAAAAAATTTACTATGCACGCATAATATATTTGGAAATTTTTTTTAACAATTTTTTTCTAACCAAATTTTCGCATTTTCAAATGCAGTTAACCAAGGAGAAACTTGATCTTTTCTTTCTTTAGGATAAAAAGGCCAATTCCATTGAAATGTAGATCTCTCAAGATGAGGCATCATTGCTATATGTCTTCCATCTTCATTACCTAAAATAGCAGTATTATAATTTGATCCATTTGGATTAGCGGGATAGTCTTCATAACCATATTTACCAATTATGTTGTATTTATTTTCACTGTACGGGAATACAAATTTACCTTCTCCGTGTGCAGACCAAATTCCTAATTTAGATCCCGAAAGAGTCTTAAACATTACAGAATTATTTTTTTGAATTTTTACAGATGTAAAGATACATTCAAATTTTTTGGAATCATTATGAAACATTTTTGGCTTTTCTTTATGCTCAGTGTGTAAAAGACCCAGTTCTATAAATAGTTGACAACCATTACAAACACCAAGTGAAAGTGTATTTTTTCTGGAATAGAAGTTCATTAGACTTTTCTTAGCTTTTTCATTATAAAGAAATGATCCTGCCCAACCCTTTGCAGAGCCTAAAACATCAGAATTAGAAAAACCCCCCACAGCAACAATAAAATTAATGTCTTCAAGATTTTCTCTTCCTGAAATCAAATCAGTCATGTGGATGTCTTTCACATCAAATCCAACTAAACTCATAGCATATGCCATTTCTCTTTCTGAATTACTTCCTTTTTCCCTAATTACCGCAGCTTTTATTCTTTTGTTAGAATTTTTTTTAAGTAATCCAGTGAATGTTTTTGGAAAATTAAACTTTAAAGGTTGATTTTTATAATTTTTAAATCTTTCTTTAGCCTTTACTTTTCCACTCTGATTTATGTCCAATAAATAAGAGGTTTTATACCAGATATCTCGGTATTTACTTACTAAAAAATTATATGAATTATTCTTTTCAGTAATACTTAGAACACCCGAGTCATTTACATTCCCAATTTTATTGTAAAAAATTTCTTTATTATTAAATTCTTTTTCAACCACTTGTTTTGCTTGAAAAACGATTCCTATATTTTCATTAAAGAATAATTTTACAAGATCACTTTGCTCATAAAATGATAAGTCTATTTTTGCTCCGATTTTGTTTTCTGGGAAGCACATTTCAAGTAATGTAGTAATTAGTCCACCTGAACTAATGTCGTGACCAGATGTAATTAAGTTACTATTAATAAGATTTTGAAAAGTATTAAATACTTTTTTAAAGTATTTTGCATCACATAAATCAGCCGATTCATCACCAATTTTTCCTAAAGTTTGAGCAAGTGCAGTTCCTCCAAGCTTTAAATCTTTACTAGAAAGGTCAATGAAATAAATAGCATCCTCATTATTAATGAAACTTGGTTCTATTACATTATTGATATTATTACAATTTGCTGCAGCTGAAATAATAACAGTTCCAGGAGATACAACCTCTTTATCTTTGTATTTTTGTTTCATCGAAAGAGAATCTTTTCCAGTTGGAATATTAATTCCCAAATCTATTGCAAAAGTTGAACATGCCTCAACTGCATCGTAAAGTCTTGCATCTTCCCCAGGATTATTGCAAGGCCACATCCAGTTAGCAGAAAGGGTAACAGATTTTAAACCATTTTCAAGTGGAGCCCAAATAATATTCGTAAGTGCTTTTCCTATGGCTACCCTTGATCCTGTACTAGGGTTAATTAGGGCTACTAATGGTGCGTGTCCAATAGATGTAGCAACTCCGTTAACCCCCAAATAATCCAATGCCATTACTCCACAATTATTAAGTGGAAGCTGCAATGAACCAGTACATTGTTGCTTTGCTACCTTTCCCGTTACACATCTGTCTACCTTATTGGTTAACCAATCTTTACAGGAAACCGATTCTAAACTAAGTATATTTTTTAGGTATTCATTAAGTTTAGAAGATGTATAATTAAGTTCAGAAAAATTAGATTTAATTGAATAATCTTTCATTATAGTTTGGGGAGAGTTTCCAAAAAAATCAGACAATGAAAGATTAATTGGAGATTTATCTGTTTTTTTTGAACGAATGATAAATTTCTTGTCATTTCTTACTTTTCCTACTTTATAGCATGGAGCTTTTTCTCTATCAGCAATTTTTTTTAAAATACCAAAATCTTTTTCAGCAATAATAAGGCCCATTCTTTCTTGTGATTCATTTCCAATTATTTCTTTGTAGGAAAGAGTTTTGTCACCAATAGGTAGGTTGTCTAATTCGATAGTTCCACCAGTTTCTTCCACAAGTTCAGAAAGACAATTTAAGTGTCCCCCGGCTCCATGGTCATGGATAGATATAATGGGATTTTTTTTAGCTTCAATAAACCCACGAATCGCATTAGCAACTCTTTTTTGCATTTCAGGGTTAGATCTTTGTACAGCGTTAAGTTCTATACCAGAATTGTATTTCCCAGTATCTGTTGATGAGACTGCAGCACCACCCATTCCAATTCTATAATTATCTCCACCTAAAACTACAATAATATCATTTTTAGAAGGAAGATCTTTTAAACTTTGATTTTTTTTACCAAAACCTATTCCTCCAGCCAACATTATTACTTTGTCAAACCCTAAAGATAAATTATCATTAATATGTTCAAATGTAAATACCGAACCTGAAATCAATGGTTGCCCAAATTTATTTCCAAAATCTGAAGCACCATTAGATGCTTTAATTAAAATGTCAAGTGGAGTTTGATAAAGCCAATCTCTTTTATTATTAACCCATGTTCTTTTTGAATCAATTCTCGGGTAAGATGTCATATATACAGCTGTACCAGCTAATGGAAGCGAACCTTTTCCTCCAGCCAATCTATCCCTGATTTCTCCTCCAGACCCTGTTGCAGCACCATTAAAAGGTTCTACTGTTGTTGGAAAATTATGTGTTTCTGCTTTTAAGGAAATAACGGATTTAAAATTTGACTTTTTGTAGTAGGAGGGAACATCTGGTTTTGATGGAGCAAATTGTTCTATAATGGGACCTTCAACAAATGCCACATTATCTTTATACGCCGAAACAATTTCATTTGGATTTATTTTTGATGTTTTTTTGATTAGTTCAAATAATGAATCGTTTTTTTCTAAATCATCAACAATAAATTTTCCGTTAAAAATTTTGTGTCTACAATGCTCTGAATTTACTTGAGAAAAACCAAAAACTTCAGAATCAGTTAATTTTCTTTTTAGTTTTGAAGATAAGTTTTTTAAATATTCGATTTCTTCTATACTTAAGGCTAGGCCTTCTTTTTTGTTGAAACTTGTAATATCATTAATTTCCAACAAAGGTTTAGGAGTTATAAAATTTTTAAAAATGTCTTGATTTAATTCCTTATAAATTTCATACAGCATTGGATCAAACTTTTCAGATTGACTATTCATTGGTTTATAAACTTCTATTCTCAAAAGGTCACCTATACCCATGTTTTGAGTTATCTCTACCGCATTGGTGCTCCAGGGAGTTACCATTGTTTTTTTTGGACCTAAAAATTTTTTAAAAATAATTTTAGTATTCTTTAGAAAGGCTCCAACAAATAACCATTCTAATTTAGAGATGTTCTTTGAATCTAAAACTTCTGGTGAATCAACTGCGTAAATTAATTCGTTTTTATCTTTAAAAAAAAGAACCATTAAGGTGAATGTAATTTTAAAATTTAATCAAATTTATAAGAAAAAAATCAAATTAGATCTCTTAAAATTTAAATTTAAATAACGATATCAAAATACTTATTAACATCTTTATTTTAAACTCAATCTAGCCATATAAAACCCATCAAAACCAGAAACTAATGGACTAATTTTTTTTTCTTCCTCCAATTCAAAATGTTTTCCTTCATCTGAATTTAAAAATTTTTCTATTTGAAGTTCATTTTCTGAAGGTAAAATAGAACAAGTTGCATATACCATTTTTCCATCATTTTTAACCATAGACGAGTATTGCTTTAAAATTTTTAACTGTGTTTTTTTTATTTTAATTAAAAAGTCAGGCTGTAATTTCCATTTGGAATCCGGGTTTCTTCTAAGAACACCCAGACCCGAACATGGAGCATCAATTAGTAATCTATCAATTTTCCCTTTCAACCTTTTAATTGATTTACTGTTTTCGATTAATTTTGTTTCAATATTGAAAGCACCGTTTCTTTTTGCTCTTCTTTTCAGTTGAGTCAGTTTATGCCTATAAATATCCATTGCAATTATTTGACCTTTATTTTGCGATATTGCAGATAGATGTAGTGTTTTTCCACCAGCTCCAGCACAAACGTCACAAATTTTCATTCCTTGATCAATTTGTAAAAAGGGTGCAACAAGTTGGGAAGATGCATCTTGAACTTCGAACAATCCTTTTTGAAAAGAATCTTTTTTAAATAAATTTGACCTTTCTCTTAGTTGTAATGCATCCGGATAACCATTTATACTTTCGACTAACACATCTTCGTCTAATAACACCTTCTGTAATTCTTTACTACTGATTTTTAATGTATTAGCTCTTAAAATTACTGGAGCCTTCTTATTTAATTCTGCAATTTCTTTTTCCCATTTTTTTTCTCCAATTTCTTTAGAAACCAATTCATCAATCCAATCAGGAATGGATTCTCTAAATTTTCTAATTTTAGAAAGTTTATCAAATTTTCCTTTAATTCTTCTTTTAGGAGTTTCTTGAAATTCTTTCCAGTTCGGAAGACTTATTCCTTTTAAAACTGCCCAGACAGAAAAAATTCTCCATAAATTTTGATATTGAAATGGATTTTTAACTTCAGCAATTTCTATATATAATCTTTTCCATCTTACAATCTCATAACAAGTTTCAGCAATAAAACCCCTGTCACGACTTCCCCATCTTTTATCAGATTTTAATATTTTTTCTATTGTTTTATCTGCATATAGATCTTGATTAAAAACACCATCAAGTACTTTAATTACAGCTAAAACTAGATTTCTGTGAAGACGCATTTTTAAGATTTGCGTAAATATAATGTAATAGTGTAGTCTTTACATATTTAAAATCAACTAAGAATTTAATTTTCCTCTTCTTGTCTTGATTCTCTTAATTTTTTCATCATTTCTCTTCTAAAATCATCCTCATATCTAAACAACATGTAAGTTTTTCTAAATGACATTATTTCCTTAAGTTCAGCGATTAACTTACCCCTAAGTTCTACCTTTTTTTTCTCATAACTCATATAAATATCTATTTGTTCATCATATTCTTGAACTGTGGCAGACTCATTATCAACATTTAGTTTTCTCATACTTAGCCTATGCTCTTGTCTAACTTTAGCCAAACTGTCTTCATAGGATTTATAGGTTTCCCAAAATGCGGTTTCTGTAGTGGGGTCTAGCTTTAACTTATCAGTTAAATATAGTTTTTTGTATGCCTCTATTTTTTCTCTACTAAATTTTTCAGATTGAGAGTAAATTGTATTTATTATAAAGAAAAAAGAAATAAAAATTATAGATTTTTTCATATTATTCAAATATTAAATTTTTCAAATCGAAAGAAGATTCTATGAAATAGTTTTCTATATCAGCTTCAGAAATTAGATTATTATAATTAAAATCATTAGAATCTAACATTTCAATGTATGGAGAATCTTCTAAAAACAGAATGTCTTGATTTACATAATTTATTATTTCATCTGAACTGAAATCATTACTGTTATTATCGAGATAATTAGGTAAGAATATTATACCAATAAACATAGCTGCAATAGCGGTTAACGTATAAAAACTAACTCTTATATATTTAACTTTATCAATATATATTTTATTATAAATTTGTTGCTTATCTATAGTCTCAAAATATTTTACTGGAACTTTAAATCGATTAGATTTTAACTGATTTTTTTCAATAGAGTTATTAATTAATGTATTAAAATAGCCCTTAGGAACTTTAAACCTTTTTTTATCTAATACTATGTTTTTATTAAACTTCATTTATATATTGACAATCATTTTGTTAAAAGGTTTGAATTTTTTTAATTTCTTCCTTAATTTTTGTTACTGCTATATGATATGAAGCTTTAAGTGCACCAGTTGATGTGCCTAAAATTTCAGATATCTCTTTGTATTTCATGTTTTGTTCATATTTCATTTGAAAAACTAACTTTTGTTTTTCTGGAAGATTTGAAATTAAAACCTGTAATTTAATTTGAAGTTCATCTCCATCAAAATAAGGGTCTTCTCTTAAGTTGTTTGCTAATGTTTTTATCATTTTTTCAGATGAACTAAAGTATTTTTTTGCTTTTACTTTTAAAAAATTTAATGATTCATTAGTAGCTATTCTATACATCCAAGTATATAGTTTACTATCCCCTTTAAAACTTTTTACTCCTCTAAATATTTTAACAAAAGTGTTTTGTAAAACATCATCAGCATCAGCATGGTTTAATACTATTTTTCTAATATGCCAATACAAGGGCTCTTTATACTGATTTAAAAGTGTTTCAAATGCTTTATTTTGAGTTGTCTTATTTTTTAAATCAGCTATAAGTTGAGACTCTTTATTCAATTAAATATATTTATAAATATGACAAATATAAAAGTAAGAGGTTTAACTAAAAGACTGTAGCTTTATTAATTTTGAATACACACCATTATTTTCAAGTAATTCATTATGCTTTCCTTTTTCAATTATTTCACCATTGTTTATGACTAGAATTACGTCAGCTTTTTGGATAGTGGATAACCTGTGCGCTATGATTATTGAAGTCCTTTTTTTCATTAAATTTTCTAAAGCATCTTGAACTAATTTCTCTGATTCGGAATCTAAGGATGATGTAGCTTCGTCTAAAATCATTATTGGAGGATTATTTAGAACAGCTCTGGCAATTGAAATTCTTTGTTTCTGACCTCCAGATAATTTTCCTCCGCCATCCCCGACATTAGAATTAAAATTATCCTCAATTTTTTCTATAAATTCATTTGCATTTGCAATTTTTGCAGCTTCAAATATTTGGGTATTATTTGCTTTTAAATTAGATAGAGTAATGTTTTTGGAAATAGAATCATTAAAAAGAATGGAATCCTGTGTCACAAGTCCAATTAAATTTCTTAAATCCTTTTTAGCTAAATCTTTGATGTTGATACCATCAATTTTAATTTCACCTTTGGAAGCGTCATAAAACCTAGGAATTAAATTAGCAATAGTAGATTTTCCGCTTCCTGATTGTCCTACAATAGCTATAGTTTGTCCCTTTTTAATTTTAAAAGATAAGTTATTTAAAACTATGTCTTTTTCGTATTTGAAAGAAACATTTTTAAAACTTAATTCTTTATCAAAGCTATTTTTATTTATAGGATTCTTTATCTCTTTGATAGAGGTTTTAGCCTCTAGTAATTCAATCACTCTTTCTGCTGCTGCATTTCCTTTTTTTATCGAATATGAAGCTTTACTTATTGCTTTTGCTGGTGTTAAAACACCATATGCTAAACCCATATAAGTTAAAAAAGCAGCTGGCTTTAACTCTAAATCTACTAATACTAATTGACCTCCGTACCAAAGTAAAACTCCAATAACAGAAATTCCTAAAAACTCACTAAGAGGACTAGCTAAGTTTTGACGATTAATTAGTTTATTTGAAAAATTATAAAATTTATTATTAGTTTTTTTGAATCTATTTATGAAAAATAATTCAGCAACAAAACCTTTTATTATTTTAAGCCCTTGTAATGTCTCTTCTGTTATAGATAATATTTCTGATTGTTCTTGTTGAACTAAATTGGAGGTATTTTTTAATGACTTGCCAATTAAAGAAATAATAAAACCTGAAATTGGTATAAAAAAGAGTACAAAGGCGGTTAATTTAGAGCTAATTAAAAACATAGCCAAAACAGTAAAGAAAATTGTTAAAGGTTCTCTAATAATTAATTCTAAAACAGACAAAAATGAATGTTGTATTTCTAAAACATCAGCTGTTATTCTAGAAATTACATCACCTTTTTTCTTTTGAGAGAAATAGGGAAGAGGTAAGCTTATTACTTTCTTGTAAACATTTTCTCTAAGATCTTTTAAAATACCATTTCTTAAAAATGTTATAAAATACATAGCTATGTAATTAAAAAAATTTTTAAAAAAGAAAAGAATTATTATGGTTAAAATAACAAAAATCAACGCTTTTTTTGGATCGTCTCCTGCAAAAGAATTTACTTGGAAATTAAGCCATTCTTCAATATCATTCCCGAAATTAAATAAATTATCAAATTCTGGTTTATTATAAGTCCTTTTGTTGTCTCCAAATAGGACTTCTAACATTGGCATTAATGACAGAAAGGATAAAGCACTAAAAAGAGCATAAAGAATATTAAAAAAAATATTTAAAAAGATATATTTTTTATATGGAATGGCAAACTTGAAAATTTTTTTAAAGTAAGTCATTTTTAAAATTTAAACTCTGAGATAAGATTCTCAATTTTTTTCTCTAAAATTTGATTAGATTTTTCAAACTTTTCTTTAGATTTTAATTTCATATTTACACTAAAGTAAAACTTTATTTTTGGTTCTGTTCCACTTGGTCTTATTGCAACTCTTGTGCCATCTTTAGATTCATAAATTAAAACATTTGATTTAGGGAAGTTTAGAATAGATTTTTTTCCAGATTTAAAATTTATTTCCTCAGATTTTTCAAAATCTTGAATTAGTATCATTTCACTACCTAATAATTTGTTTATAGGTTTTTCTCTTAATCCTTTCATGATATCTTTTATTTCATTCAAACCTCTAATTCCCTTTTTGTCGATAGAAACTAACCTTTCTTTAAAAAAACCATATTTGATATAGCAATTAATTAAATAATCGTATAAATTAACTCCATTACTTTTACATTCTGATCCAAGTTCACAAGCCAATAGTGAACTTGTAATTGCATCTTTATCTCTTACAAAATCTCCAACTAAGTATCCGTAACTTTCCTCACCTCCTCCAATAAATTTTTGATTTGGATAGTCATGAATCATTTTAGCAATCCATTTGAATCCAGTTAATCCAATTTTAATATCTACGTTATAAGCTTTTGCTAAATTTTTAATCATTGGTGTAGAAACTACAGTAGATCCAATAAAATAAGATTGATTTAAGTCAGTTTTATATTTACTTAACAAATACTCTGTTAAGACAATCATTATTTGGTTTCCGTTTAAAGTTATGTATTCTCCAGAACTATTTTTAACACCTATTCCAAGTCTATCTGCATCGGGATCAGTTCCAATAAAAATATCTGAATCGCTAGCTTTGGCTAGATTCAATGCCATTTCAAGTGCCTCAACATCCTCAGGGTTTGGAGATTTCACCGTTGGAAAATTTCCATTTGGTTCTGCTTGTTCCTCAACAATTTTTAATTGGCTATATCCAGCTTCTATTAAGACCCTAGGTCCAATTAAGTGAGAGGTTCCGTGTAGAGGAGTAAAAACTATTTTATAATTTTCTCTGTTAGAATTACCTATCTTGCCATTACTAATAGAATCTTTTACAAAATTATCATCTACATTTTTATCAATTATTTCTACTAATTTTTTATTTTTTTCAAATTTTATTTCTGCATAATTAGTATTATTTATTTCTGTGATTAATTTTTTATCAATTGGCGGAACAATTTGACCACCATCTTCCCAGTACACTTTATATCCGTTGTATTGTGGAGGGTTGTGAGAAGCGGTTAAAACAATTCCACAAATACATTTAAGTTTCACTAATGCATAGGACAGTTCTGGGGTTGGTCTTAAGGAACTAAATAAAAATACTTTTATATTATTCGCGCTAAATATTGCAGCAACTTGATCAGCTAAAAATTCACTTTGGTTTCTACAATCGTAAGCAATCACAACCGAATTAACTTTTTTGTTTGAATTTTTAACTATATAATTAGAAATCCCCTGAGTATTTCTTCCAAATGTATATTTATTAACTCTGTTGGGTCCTAAACCTACAATTCCTCTCATTCCACCTGTTCCAAAACTTAAATCTGAATAAAAAGAATCATTAAAATCCTCAATATTGTTTTTTTTTAGGTCTCTTACTTTAGAAATCGTTTTTTTATCAAATGGTAATTTGGTCCAAATATTATAATTTTCTTCAACTAAGTTTAATTCATTCATTCATTAACTTTTTCAGAAATTACATATTGTTTTTCTATTTTTTTATTTCTTAATATAATTTCTCCTAAAAATCCAGCTAGAAAAAATTGTGACCCTATTATCATAGTTGCTAATGCTATATAAAATTCAGGTCTTTCTGTAATTAGTCTTCCAGATTTTTCAATAAAAAGCTTCTCAATTCCTAAGAATAAAGAGAAAAAGAAACCAATTAGTAACATAAAAGTCCCGATAAGTCCAAAAAAATGCATTGGTCTTTTACCAAATTTATGAATGAACCAAAGGGTGATTAAATCTAAAAAACCTTTAATAAACCTATCTGCACCATATTTTGTTTTCCCATGTTTTCGAGGATGATGTTTTACGATTTTTTCAGAAATATTTTTGAATCCTGCATTTTTAGCAAGAACTGGGATGTATCTGTGCATTCCTCCAGTTAATTTAATTTCTTTAATTACTGCTTTTTTATAAGCTTTAATTCCACAGTTAAAATCATTTAAATTTATGTTTGAGGTTTTTCTTGCAGCCCAGTTGAATATTTTGGATGGAAAATTCTTGAATATAATTGAATCGAACCTTTTCTTTTTCCATCCAGAAACAAGGTCAAAATTTTCATTATAAATTTTATCAAATAAGGAAGGTATTTCGTTTGGATCATCTTGAAGGTCGGCATCCATAGTTATAACCACTTTGCCTAATGCTGCATCAAAACCTGCACAAAGAGCCTGTGATTTTCCAAAATTTCTTAAAAACTTTATTCCCTTTAGATTAGAAGATTTTTCTGAAAGATTCGTAATAATATTCCATGAGTTGTCTGTACTTCCATCATCAATGTAGATCACTTCACAATTAATATCCATTTTTGAAACTACTTTTTCAATAGCTTCATTCAATTCCTCTAAAGATCCTTCTTCATTATATAATGGAATTATAATTGATAATAGCATTAGAATTCATTTTTTGATTTAATAAATAAACCTAAAATAACACTATATACAAATCCAAAAAGCACAGAAAAAAACAAAATAAATGGATAAGTTAGATAGGTCCAAGGCATTGATGTTTCTATAAATTGATTTAAATCCATATTTGCCAAAGCTTCCGGATATTGTTCCATTGTGTCGTAATATGACAACTCTAATACTTTATTCATAAAGTCTGGCTCAATGAAATTTGTTAAAAGTAATGTGTATATAATTGCTATAATTGCTATAATTAATGAAATACCAGTACCAATTTTTCTAGTCTCTAACCAAGTAATTTTATTAGAATTAGCCTTTTTGAATGCTAAACAGGCGATTGTTATTCCTGAAAATTGAATTAACCCATTAATTAACTGAGTAGATGTACTATTTTCATAATGAGCTTCTAAAAAAAACAACATTATAGCAAAGGTAATACTTACGATACCTGTCCAGATTCCATATTCAAGTATATATTTTTTTGTATTAATTTCTTCCATTCTAAAGTTTTATTTATTTACTATTAGATGTAAAAGTAATTAGAATTTATTAATTTGTTTTTTTAATAGAGTTCAATAACCTAATTAATTCTAGTTTAGTTGCAAGTTTGTAAAAAAGAATTAAATTTGCATCCAATTATTATTGAAATGAAAGAAGGTATACATCCTGAGAATTATAGAATTGTTGCATTTAAAGATATGTCTAACGACGATATTTTTTTAACTAAGTCTACCGTTGAAGCTAAAGAAACTATCGAACATGATGGTGCTACATACCCATTAGTTAAACTTGAAATTTCAAGAACTTCTCATCCTTTCTACACTGGTAAGACTAAACTTATTGATACCGCGGGAAGAATTGATAAGTTTAAAAATAGATATGCTAAACTAAAAAAGTAATCTACTTTTTATATACTCTTTTTAAATTTAATTGGTTAATTGGGTTGGTTTTTAAACCAAATACATTCTTTTTTGAAAACCTCATTATTTTATCATAATATAAAGGTACTATAGCAGCTTCCTCCATGATTAATTTATCAAGTTCAGAATAAATTTTATTTCTTTTAATTTTAGATTGCTCCATGTACGTTTTGATATATTTTAGATCATAATTAGAATTTTCAAAATGTGTATAGTTAGGTCCGTTGGGGGCTTTGTTTTTAGAATAAAAAAGAGATAGATAATTTTCAGCGTCCGGATAATCGGCAATCCAACTAGCTCTAAACATTTCTAATTTTCCATTAGATTTTGCTTGTCTTAAACTAGATGGAGGCATAATATTTATTTTAATATTTATACCAATTTCTAAAAGTTCTCTTTGAATAAACTCTATAATATCTACATAATTAGCATCTGTTGATAGTACTAATTCTATTGTACTTTTTCCTGACTCACTTTTATATTCTTCAACAAGTTTTTTTGCTATTTTAGGTTTAAAATTAAATCCTTTTGTATTAATATTTTTGTCAAGTCCTAAAGGAATAAAACCCTTATTTGCAGGATACCCAATATTGTTTCTTAAGTATTTTATCATCTTTACTCTGTCAAATCCATAATTGATTGCTTTTCTTAACTTTTTAGAATTAATTGGAGAATTTTTATTTCCTAAATAGAAGCCTATATACTCAGTATTTAAATATGGTCCACTCAAAAGATTAATGGATTTAGAATATTCCTTTTTTAAAACTCCATCATTTTCTAAGAGCTGATCTTTAAATGATGAATCGATAGAATTAATAAAATCAATTTTACCTTGTGCAAATTCCATAAATTCACTTTTTTTATCAGGCAATAATGATATGGACACTGCCTCTAGGTAAGGTAATTGAAATCCTTTTTCGTCTTTTTCAAAATAGTTGTTATTTTTTCTAAGTACAAGTTTTATGTTCTCTTCCCATTTTTTAAATTTAAAAGGGCCAGTTCCTATGGGATTCTTACCAAATCTTGCTCCATAAAACTCCACTGCTTCTTTTGGAACTACTGAACAATATTTCATGGACAAAATACCTAAAAAAGCAGGAAATGGGTTTTTTAATTTTACTGAAAAAATACTGTCGTTTATTGCAGAAAAGCTATCTACATTGTTTAATACCCAAGATCCTGGTGATCCTAATTCGGAATCTGTTAATCTTCTAAAACTATATTCAAAGTCTTGTGCATTGACGGTTCTTGTTGAATCTTTTCCAAAAACATCAGAATTATGAAAGTATATATTTTTTTTAATTAAAAAATCATAAGTTATACCATCACTTGAAATAATCCATTTACTAGCTAAATCTGGTTTAATATTTAAGGAATCATCCAGCTGAACTAATCCATTATAGAGTTGATTTACTGGCCAAATATTACGTAATGTACTTGAGTATGCTGGGTCCAATGAACTAATATTTGAATGTTCATTATATCTGAAAATACTATTTTCATTTAACTTTAATTTTTTAGAGCAACTTAAAGTAAAAGTTAAAATTAATATAAATAAAACAGACAGAATAAACCTAGAATTTTTGATCATAAGATTTCAGCTTATATTTGTTAGCTAATTTAAGTTTTTCAATACAAATGAATAAAAGTTTAAAAGTAGCATTAACTACATTAGGCTGTAAATTGAATTTTTCAGAAACATCTACAATTTCAAGACAATTTCTGGAACACGGGTATGATGTCGTGAAATTTGATGAAATTTCTGATATTTATATAATAAATACGTGTTCTGTTACTGAAAATGCAGATAGACAATTTAAAATTTTGGTTTCAAAAGCATTGAAAAAAAATTCAAATGCATTTATTGTTGCTATTGGTTGTTATGCACAATTGAAGTCGGAAGAATTAGCTAAAATTAATGGAGTAGATTTAGTTCTTGGAAGTAAGGAAAAATTTAAAATTTTAGATTATTTAAATGATTTAAATAAAAATAAATTAAGTGAAATTCATTCTTGTGAAATTAGTGAAACAGATTTTTATAAATCCAGTTATTCTATAGGAGATAAAACAAGATCTTTTTTAAAAGTTCAAGATGGATGTGATTATAAATGTACATATTGTACAATTCCTTTAGCCAGGGGAATTTCTAGAAGTGATAAGTTATCTAATATTATTTCCTCTGCAAAATCCATATCAAAGTCTGGAATTAAAGAAATTGTATTGACTGGAGTTAATATAGGTGATTACGGTAGAGGGGAGTTTGGTAAAAAAAAGCATGATAATACTTTTTTAGAATTAATCACAGAATTAGATAAAGTAGATGGTATAGCAAGAATTAGAATATCTTCAATAGAACCTAATTTGCTTTCTGATGAAATAATCCATTTTGTTGCAAATAGCAATAAATTCGTTCCCCACTTTCATGTTCCTCTTCAAAGTGGAAGTAATAAAATTTTAAGACTTATGAGTAGAAGATATAAACGAGAATTGTATCAGGAAAGGGTTAGCTATATTAAATCTTTAATGCCAAATGCTTGTATAGGAGCCGATGTAATAGTTGGATTTCCCGGAGAATCAGATGAATTATTTTTAGAAACTTATAAGTTTATTCAAAGTCTAGATTTATCTTATTTACATGTTTTTTCGTATTCTGAAAGAGATAATACAAAGGCTGTAGATTTTATGAATATTGTTCCCAAACAAATAAGATCTAAAAGAAGTAAAATATTAAGAACATTATCTGTAAAAATAAGAAGAGATTTTTATTCAAGGCAATTAGGTACCAAAAAAAATATTTTATTTGAGTCTGAAAATAAAAAAGGATTTATTCATGGTTTTTCTGAAAATTATGTGCGTGTTAAAACCCCATGGAGAAAAGATTTGGTTGACACTATTGTGAGTTATAATTTAAAAGAAATTTCTGAGGATGGTTTTGTTGTGGTTGAGAATTTAAAAAAATTAGTTACAATCTAATTCCTATAGGAAGCAAATCTTTAAATTCCTTGTGTTTTTTTATAAACTTTCTTATTTCTGGGGAAGTAGGCATTATTCTAATATTCTTTTCTTTTATAATTTCAAAAACTTCTCTAATAAAAATTTCTTCAAAGCTAGAATTAGTATTAGAGTTGGGTATCACTAATTTTGTTAAAAATATTTTCCTGTCTTGAAGGGCATATTCAATTTTAGCTATATCATCATCAATTTCAACTTCAAATTGTCGCAAAAAAGTGTTATCATTAATTATTAGATTTTCCATTTAATATTTATAGCTAATTTTGTAAGTGAATACAAATATACTAAAAATAGATCTTAAAGAAGATAATTTAAAAATATAGCTGAAAAGATGATACATGTTTATTTAATGCCAGGAATGTCAGCAAACTCTTTAATTTTTGAAAAAATTAAATTCCCTTCACATTTTAGTTTGCATTATTTGAACTGGATTTCACCAAAGATTGAGGAATCTTTAGAAAATTATGCTAAAAGATTTTCTGCATTAATAATGCATGATGACCCTGTACTAATTGGTGTCTCTTTTGGAGGTGTTTTAGTACAAGAAATTTCTAAAATTATCAAAGTAAAAAAATTGATTATTATTTCTAGTGTAAAAAGCAACAAAGAGTTACCTTCTCATATGAGGTTCGGTAAAGCGACAAAAAGTTATAAACTCCTTCCAATTAAATGGATAAATGATTTTGAATCTTTAATTTCTTTTGTTTTGGGCCCTAAAATTAAAAGAAGAGTAGAGTTATACAGAAAGTATCTCTCCGTAAGAGATCAAAATTATTTGAGTTGGTCTATTAGAGAATTAATTGAGTGGAAGCAAGACAAACCGTTAAAAGATGTAATTCATATTCATGGATCAAATGATTTAATTTTTCCTAAAATTTTCTTGAAAGATTTTATTGAACTTCCAAAAGGTGATCATGCAATGATATTAAAAAGAGCAAATTGGATTAACAAAAAGATTCCTGAAATTATTATGAAAAATTAGATTTTTTTCATTTGATTTTGCATCATTTTAATTTGATCAGACAGCATTTTTTGTGTATCAATTTTCTTAGCTTCATTTAATAGAGTTGTTGCTTCTCTTTTTCTCCTTTTTTGTATTAATATTCCAGCTAAACTGAGTTTAGCCATAGCTAAATCATGGTTCATTGATAAACCGAGTGAAATTGCTTTCTTAAAATATTTTTCTGCTTGAGTTAAATTTGTTTGAGAGGATATAATTCCTTTTAAATAATTATAGTATCCAACTTGTTTTTGAGTAAGTGCACTTTGAGGATTTTTAATTTTGCTTAACCATTTTTCAGTGCCATTAAAATCTTGCTTTCTCAATCTTAAAAATGCAAGTAAAATAATTTCATTTTTAAAATATAAAAAAATAAATATTATCATTAAAAAAATTAGTGCTATTCCATTTCCTATGTTATTTTCATAAAACTGTAATATCGAATAAGCTAAAGTCAATACAGCTAGAATAATTTTTATATACTTTGGATACATGATTTTTTTTGTTTTATATGGTTAAAATTTAACTTACAAAGTTTTTGATTATTACATTTGAGTTAGTTAAAAGATATTGTATATTTGGCCGAAATTTTGAGTAAAAATAGTTAATTAATCCTAATGAAAAGAACTTTTCAACCATCAAAAAGAAAAAGGCGTAATAAACACGGGTTTAGAGAAAGAATGTCCACTCCTAGTGGTAGAAATGTACTTTCAAATAGAAGATCAAAAGGAAGAAATAAAATTTCTGTTTCTTGCGAACCGAGACATAAAAAATAAGTGAATAAAAATTTTAAAAATTTAAGGTGTTACTTTTTAAGTAACACCTTTTTTTATATATATTCAATAACCAAATTTGATTAAGTAAATGCCATTAAGAAAAGATTTAAAAAGTATTTTAATAATAGGTTCAGGACCCATTATCATAGGACAAGCTTGTGAATTTGATTATTCTGGATCCCAAGCGCTTAGGTCACTTAGAGAAGATGGAATTAAAACAATTTTGATTAATTCCAACCCTGCAACCATAATGACTGATCCTGTTATGGCTGATCACGTTTATTTAAAACCTTTAACTACAAAATCTATAAAAGAAATCCTCTCGAATCATGATATAGATGCAGTTTTACCTACCATGGGTGGGCAAAGTGCTTTAAATCTTTGCATTGAAGCTGATGAAAAAGGTATTTGGAAAGATTTTAATGTAGAAATCATTGGAGTCGATATTGATGCAATTAATATTTGTGAAGATAGAGAACAATTTAAGCAACTTTTAAAAAAAATAGATATTCCTGTGGCACCAGCTCAGACAGCTACATCATTTTTAAAAGGAAAAGAAATTGCTCAAGAATTTGGTTTTCCACTGGTAATTCGTCCTTCTTTTACATTAGGAGGAAGTGGAGCATCTTTAGTTTTTAAATCCGAAGATTTTGATGAGTTATTAACAAGAGGCTTGGAAGCTTCACCAATTCATGAGGTATTGATAGATAAAGCATTAATGGGTTGGAAAGAATATGAATTAGAGCTTTTAAGAGATAAAAATGATAACGTAGTAATTATTTGTACTATTGAAAACATGGACCCTATGGGAATTCATACAGGAGACTCAATTACTGTTGCTCCTGCCATGACATTATCTGATACTGCCTATCAAAGAATGAGAGATATGGCAATAAAAATGATGAGAAGTATTGGAGATTTTGCTGGAGGATGTAATGTTCAGTTTGCTGTTAGTCCTGATGACAAAGAGGATATAATTGCTATAGAAATTAACCCGAGAGTATCAAGGTCTTCAGCTCTTGCATCTAAAGCATCTGGTTACCCCATTGCAAAAATTGCTAGTAAACTAGCAGTAGGATATAGTTTGAACGAGTTAGATAATCAAATAACAAAATCTACGTCTGCATTATTTGAACCTACACTCGATTATGTAATTGTTAAAATTCCGAGATGGAATTTTGATAAATTTGAAGGATCTGAAAGAACTTTAGGTCTTCAAATGAAATCTGTTGGTGAAGTTATGGGTATTGGAAGATCTTTTATGGAAGCGCTACACAAAGCAACTCAATCATTAGAAATTAAAAGAAATGGAATAGGAGCTGACGGAAAAGGATATACAGACTATGCAACAGTTATTAGTAAATTGACTAATGCATCTTGGGATAGAGTTTTTGTTATCTATGATGCGATCAAAATGGGAATTTCTTTAGATAGAATTCATGATATCACTAAAATAGATATTTGGTATTTAAGACAATATGAATCATTAATTATTTTAGAAAAAGAAATTTATAAATATAATGTTGATAATATTTCAAAGGAACTCTTGTTAGAAGCTAAGCAAATGGGTTTTGCTGATCGTCAAATTGCTCATATGTTAGGCTGCTTAGAAAGTGTTGTTCACAAAAAAAGAAAAAGTTTAAATATAAATAGGGTTTACAAGTTAGTTGATACTTGCGCTGCTGAATTTAAAGCTAAAACTCCTTATTATTATTCTACGTTTGAGGAATCTATTCAGTTATCTGATGGAACAATTACTACTCAAAATGAAAGCGAAGTAACAAATAGAAAAAAAATTGTTGTTTTAGGTTCTGGACCAAACAGAATTGGACAAGGAATAGAATTTGATTATTGTTGTGTTCATGGAGTACTTGCGTCTTCGGAGTGTGATTATGAAACAATAATGATAAATTGTAATCCAGAAACTGTTTCAACCGATTTCGATATTGCCGATAAACTATATTTTGAACCTGTTTTTTGGGAACATATTTACGATATTATACAACATGAAAAACCTGAAGGAGTTATCGTTCAATTAGGTGGACAAACTGCACTTAAATTAGCAGAAAAACTTGATAGATATGGCATAAAAATAATGGGAACGACCTATCAAGCTCTAGACTTAGCAGAAGACAGAGGAAGTTTCTCAACACTACTAAAAGAAAATAATATTCCATATCCTGAGTTTGGTGTAGCTGAAACAGCCGATCAAGCACTAGTTCTTTCAAAGAAATTAGATTTTCCTATTCTTGTTAGACCATCTTATGTTTTAGGCGGACAGGGAATGAAGATTGTTATAAATAAAACAGAGCTGGAAGCGCACGTTGTAGACCTATTGCAGAAAATACCAAATAATAAACTTTTATTAGATCACTATTTAGATGGAGCAATCGAGGCTGAAGCTGACGCGATATGTGATGGTGAAAATGTTCTAATAATTGGAATAATGGAGCACATTGAACCTTGTGGTGTTCATTCAGGAGATTCTAACGCGACTCTTCCTCCTTTTAACTTAGGCAAGCTTGTTATGCAACAAATAATAGATCACACTAATAAGATTGCACTATCGTTAAATACAGTTGGTTTAATTAATATTCAATTCGCTGTAAAAGATGAAGTGGTTTATATAATTGAAGCTAATCCACGAGCATCAAGAACAGTTCCATTTATAGCAAAAGCTTACAAGCAACCTTATGTTAATTATGCAACAAAAGTTATGCTAGGTAAGCTTAAGGTTTCAGAAATTGATTACAATCCTGTTTTAAAAGGTTTTGCAATTAAACAACCAGTTTTTTCATTTAATAAATTTCCTAATGTAAATAAAAGCCTTGGGCCTGAGATGAAAAGTACTGGAGAGAGTATCTTGTTTATTGACGATCTTAAAGATGATCAGTTCTACGAATTGTATTCAAGAAGAAAAATGTATTTAAGTAAATAAATTTTTCCTTAATTTTAAATATCCTTTAAAAAATTATATAATTATTATGGAATATATAATCTTAGTGGTTATTATGTTAGGTTTTGCTTTATTGTATTTGAAAAAACCAAACTCAAATACTGATCTGAATAATTTGAGAATAATTGAACTTGAAAAAGCCATTAGCTTTAGAGAATCATCAATTAAAGAATTAGAAAAAGAGAAGGATATTTTAAATGTTCAAATTAAATCTTTTGATGAACTTAAAACTAAAAAAACAGAGTTAGAAACTACTTTAAAATCTATTTCCGATGAAAGAAATGATTTAAAAAATCAAAATATTAAACTAAATAATGAGGAAGAAAAAAGAAAATTAGATTCAAAAAAAGAAATCGAAGCGCTTATTACCCTTAAACAGTCAGCTGAAGATGAAAAACAGGCCTTAAATAACATAAGAGTTCATGAAAAGGAAGAAGAGTTTGAAAAAATGAAGAGTCAGTGGGTAAAACATGAAAAAGATGTAGAAAATTATCTGAAAGAAATATGCAGAAATTATGTAATTAAATATGTAGGTCAAGAAGAATTTCCTCATCCCAGAAATAAGCCTGATAATTCAATTGAAATAATGGATCAACTTATAGTTTTTGACGCTAAGAGTCCATCAAATAATAATTTAGAAAACTTCCCAAAATATATCAAAGATCAAACTGAAAATTTAAAAAAATATGCTAAACACGATGATGTTAAAAATGATTTATTTTTAGTAATTCCCTCCAATACTTTACATGTAATTGATCAGTTTAGTTATAAAATTGGAGAATACAATGTGTTTATAGTTACAAAGGATGCACTAGAACCAATTATTTTAAGTTTAAAAAAAATTGAAGAATATGAGTTTGTTGATAAATTGAGTCCTGAAGAAAGAGATAATGTTTGTAGTGTAATTGGAAAGTTTGCCCACACTACAAAAAGAAGAATTCAAATTGATAATTTTTTCCAGCGAGAATTTCTTAGCACATTAGATAAAGCAAAGAAGTTACCTAGAGAAATTTTAGAAAGTGTAATTGAATTTGAAAATGCTGAAAAATTAAACCCACCGATTGAAAAAAGAAAGAAAACTATTTTTACTAAGGATTTAAAAGATCAAGTGGATGATATCGAAAAAGATATGGAGATACGAAATATTCCTAGGATTAAAACTAGTATAACTTTTAATAAAGACGATAAGAACAAGTTAGTTGATTAAATTCCGGTATAATTTGATGGTGATATTTCTTTTAATTCGTTTTTAATTTTATTATCAATTTCAAGTGAGTCAATAAATTCATGAATTGTCTTCTTGTTTATTTCTGAATTTATTCTGGTTAGTTTTTTTAAGGCTTCATAAGGATTAGGATATCCCTCTCTTCTTAAAACCGTTTGAATAGCTTCTGCAATAACAGCCCAATTTTCATTTAAATCACTATCAATTTTTGTTTTATTTACAATTAATTTATTAATTCCTTTTATTGTCGAACTTATAGCTATTATAGTGTGACTAAATGGTACACCTATGTTTCTAAGTACGGTACTATCCGTAAGATCTCTTTGAAGTCTTGAAATAGGTAATTTTGAAGATAAGTGTTCGAAAATAGCATTAGCAATTCCTAGATTTCCCTCAGAATTTTCAAAATCTATTGGATTTACTTTGTGAGGCATGGCTGAGGAGCCAACCTCATTTTTATTTATTTTTTGTTTAAAATAGTCCATGGATATATAGGTCCATATATCTTTATTAAAATCAATTATAATTGTATTTATTCTTTTTAAACAATCAAATAAAGAAGCTAAATGATCGTAATGTTCAATCTGTGTGGTTGGATAAGAATAATAAAGCCCTAAATCTTTAATTAGAGTATTACCGAAATTTTTCCAATTAATTTTTGGAAAGGCAACGTGGTGAGCATTAAAATTTCCTGTAGCTCCTCCAAACTTAGCAGCAATTGGAATTGTATCTAAAAACTTTAATTGTTCATTAATTCTTACATTAAATACCTTAATTTCTTTACCTAATCTAGTTGGTGAAGCAGCCTGTCCGTGAGTTCTTGCAAGCATTGCAATTTCAGAGTATTCATCACTTTTTTTTTCCAATAAATCAATAAGAGCCATAATGTTTGGTTTATAAACCTTTTTTAAAGCATCTTTAATTGAAAGTGGAACGGCAGTATTATTAATATCTTGTGAAGTCAATCCAAAATGTATATACTCTAAATACTTTTCTAATTTTAGTTCTTTGAACTTATTTTTTATAAAATACTCTACAGCTTTTACATCATGATTAGTCTTTTTTTCAATTTCTTTTATTATTTCGGCATCCTTGAAAGAAAAGTTTAAATAAATATCTCTTATTTTTTTTAATGCCTTTTTAGGAAAATCCTGAAGTAATGGTATTTCTGTTTTGGTCAGGGAAATGAAATACTCAATTTCAACTAAAACTCTATAATTTATTAAAGCTTGCTCTGAAAAAAAATCTCTGAATATTTTTGTTTTTTCAGAATACCTTCCGTCAATAGGGCTAACAGCGTTCAAGGAATTGAGTTGCATAATCTTTCTTTTGAAAGCTTACAAAGTTAACTATTTAAAATTTATTAATGATTTACTTTCTGTTTAGTACTTTAAATTCTTCATAGCAACCGCTTATTGCATCTAGAATTTGAAGATCATTAGCTGAAATAATAAAGTTATCCGAGTAATTACAATTTCTTAATATTTCATCAATATCTATTTTTTCTACTTGTAACAACTCTTTTAAAGTTTCTCTATCAAATTTGGATGCTAATAGTTCTCTAATCCTATAATCATCTTTCATTTTTTTTAATTTTTTTAACTGTCTAGGATTCTTACCAAATAAATTATAGAGAAAGTCAGCAGGATTAAATATAGAATTAACAATCTTTGAAAAAGCTCCAACATTTCTTGATCCTCCCTCATATCCTTTAGATGGTAAGCCAGGGATACTGTATCTAAAAGACCTGCTAATTGGAATGTTTCTAGCATCAATTTCTAAGTATCCAGTTAATTTATATGGGCTTACAATTACTTCCTCCAAAGCATAAGCTAGTTCAGTTAATTGAATTTTTGAGTTTTTGAATTTGAGTAAATCATTAGTCACCCTAACTTTTATAGGTTTGAAACCAAGGTAAGAAAGATATAATGTATCGTTTAATTTTGCTGGAATTTCAAACTTTCCTTTTTTATCCGAAATCACCCCAATAACTTGTGAAAGATTTATTACATGAACACTTGGAATTGGAGAATTATCCTCTGCATTTTCTACAAATCCAGTAAAAGTCTGATTTTGAGCTAAGCCATAACTGCTTATAAAATTAAAAATTAATATAAAAAAAAATTTCTTATTCATTAACATAACAAAAATACGAACTAAAAATATCTTTATTGGAATTAAAATTAACTTTTAACTTTACTTATGAAATCAATTAGTTTTTTCATAGCTAATGCTCTGTGGCTAATTTTATTTTTTACATTAATTGATAATTCTGCAAAGCTTTTTTTATAACCATCAGGTTTAAAAATAGAATCATATCCAAAACCATTATTTCCTTTTTTAGATAAGAGAATTTCTCCATTTATTATTCCCTCAAATTGATAAAACTTTTCGTTTAATACTAATGCAATAATTGTTTTAAACCTTGCTTTTCTATTTTTTATATTTTTTAATTCTTTGAGAAGTTTTGTAATATTTTTCTCTGAATTACGTTCGTTGCCAGCAAATCTAGCAGAATGAACACCAGGTTTACCCCCTAAAGCTTGTACTTCAAGCCCAGTGTCGTCAGCAAAAACATTAATATTAAATTTAGAATGTATATACTTAGCTTTAAAAGTCGCATTCCCCTCGATAGTATCCTCATTTTCTGGGATTTCTTTAAAGAAATTAATTTCTTTTAAATTTCTAAGTTCAATATTTTTTGGAATTATTTTCTTGATTTCAATAAATTTATTTTTATTACTTGAGGCAAAAATTAATTTCATTATTTATTGGTTATGATAGGGATGATTATTAATTATCGTGAAAGCTCTGTAAAGTTGTTCTACCATGAATAATCTAATTATTTGGTGTGAAAATGTCATTTTTGATAATGATAACATAGAATTGGATCTTGAATAAATTTTTTCAGAGAATCCATATGCTCCTCCAATAATAAAAATTATATTTTTTGAAGAATTAACTATTTTGTTTTCAATAAATTTTGAAAAATCAATAGAATTATAACTTTTTCCTTTCTCGTCTAAAATAAATACTTGATCTTCTTTATCTATTTTTTCTAGAATTTTAAATCCTTCTTTTTTTTGAATTTCTAAAGAGTTTGCCTTTTTTAGTTTGCTGTTATTTATCTCTATTATTTCAAAATTTATATAACGATTTATTCTTTTAACGTAATCTGAAATTAAGGATGCTAAAAAACTTCCTGATGTTTTTCCAACGACTAATAACTTAATTTTCATTAAATAAACAATTGGATTAATTTTAATTTATATTTAATATAAATATATGAGTTTGCTTAAAACTAATTTTATTATTTCCACTATAAATTATATTACGGATTTTTTAAAAACAATTAAGTGGGAAATTTTATATGGATTTTCCTTATTTGAATTGCTTAGTCTTTATTCTACTGGGATTTTAAAAGGCTCAATAACTACTAGAGCTGGAAGTATTTCTTTTAGTTTTTTTATGGCATTCTTTCCTTTTTTACTATTTGTATTGAATTTAATTCCCTTTATTCCAATAGAAAATTTTGATCAGATATTTTTAAATTTATTAGAGTCCTTAATACCTAAAGAATCGTCTGTTTTTTTTCATGATATTTTTGTGGATATTAACAGCAATAAAAGAAGTGGATTGTTATCTACAACTCTGTTTTTATCTATCATTCTAATTGGAAATGGTGTAAATTCAGTTTTCCAAGGTTTTTCTGATTCCTACCATATTGAATTTTCGAGAAATTTTATAAAACAATACTTATATGCTATAATGGTGGGATTTATTTTAGTTATTGTAGTTTTATTTGCTACTGTTTTTTCAATTGTTTTTGATTTTTTTATTACGACAGATATTAGCATAATTTCTTATTTATTCTTGTTTTTGAAATATGTCTTCTTAATGATGGTTGCACTTATAGCATTCTCTTCTCTTTATTTCTTTGGCACTATCCAGGGTAGAAATTTGAGATTTATTTCACCTGGCTCATTTATGACTACTTTTTTATTAGTAATTTCCACCTATTTCTTTGGAACATATATTGATAATTTTGCAAATTACAATGAGTTATATGGATCAATTGGTGCTTTAATTATTATGATGTTGTATATATGGATTAATTCTATATCTCTTTTGCTTGGATTCGAACTAAATGCTGTTATTTATAAATTGAAGAATAATTAAAGATGAATTACTATGTTGATGTAATAGTACCGCTTCCTTTAGATAATATCTTCACTTATAAAGTGAATTTGAAAGAATTTGAATTTATAAAAGTTGGATTCAGAGTTATTGTTCCTTTTGGAAAATCTAAATTTATTACTGCCCTTGTTTACAACAAACACAACAATAACCCTGAATTTTATAATCCTAAAGAAATTGAATTTATTATTGATGAAGAATCATCTATGAATAAAAATCAATTAATTTTTTTTAAATGGATTTCTGAGTATTATATGTGTCCTTTAGGACAAGTTCTCAAAGCAGGTTTGCCAAAGTTATTATTATTAAAAAGTGAAAGTGAAATAGTTTTGATTAATGAAAATATAGAAAATCTAGGATTAACACAAAGTGCTGATCTTGTTTTTAAAAATTTATTATTAAATAAGAAGATTACTTACAGGGAAATAATATCAATTCTTAAAAAAAAGAATATTAGTAAGACTATAAATGAGCTTTTGGATTATGGCTTAATAAAATTAAAAGAGGAGATTTATGATTACTTTAAACCTAAAAGTATTACAAAGATTCTTTTTAATGATTACCCTGACGACAACTTAAAAAAATCAAAATTATTAGAGTCTTTAAAAGGTAAGAAGTCACAGCAAAAAGTTGTTCAGTCACTTTTATCTTTTTCAGAAAGTAATTTTCCCTCAGTCAATGATTTGATTAAAAAAAGTGGTGTTTCCAGAGCTACAATTAATAATTTAATAGATTCCAAAATTTTAATAAAGAAAAATGAAATAGTAAATCGTGTTCAATTTAATTTTAGTGAACAAGATGAAATTAAAAAATTAAGCGATGTTCAAAATAAAGCTTTCAAAGAAATATGTTCCAGTTTTAAAAATAAAAATGTTTCTTTATTACATGGTGTTACATCATCTGGGAAAACGGAGATTTATGTAAAATTAATTAACGAGTTCTTGAAAAAAGATAAGCAAGTACTGTATTTAGTTCCTGAAATTGCTTTAACAACTCAATTAATATCTAGACTAAAACAATACTTTGGAGACACTTTAGCTGTTTATCATTCAAAATATTCACCGGAGCAAAGAACAGAAATCTGGAAAAAAGTAATAAAAAATGATAGTAGAGCTAGAGTCGTAATTGGAGCCAGATCCTCGATTTTTTTACCTTACAATAATCTAGGTTTAATTATAGTAGATGAGGAGCATGAAAATGCGTATAAACAATTTAATCCCGCTCCGAGATATCATGCTAGAGATTCTGCAATTTTTTTATCAAGTCTTCATAAAGCAAAGACTCTTTTGGGATCAGCTACTCCTAGTTTAGAGTCTTATTATAATGCAGTAACAAACAAATATGGGCTTGTCACATTAAATAAAAGATATGGAAACGTTAGTCTTCCAAAAATAATAATAAATGATTTAAAAGAATCTGTTTCAAAAAAAATGATGAACGGTAATTTTTCTCATATTTTGTTGAACAATATCAAAAAAACTTTTATTAAAAAAGAACAAGTTATATTATTTCAAAATAGAAGAGGACATTCTCCTTATTTAGAGTGTAGTTCATGCGGTTTTGTATATCAATGTATTAATTGCGATGTAAGTCTTACATATCATCAAGCTACTAATCAATTAAAATGTCATCATTGCGGATACAGTGAGCAAAATAATACTAAATGTAAAAAATGTAGTAATAATACAATTTTGAAAAGAGGAGTAGGTACCCAGCAAGTTGAAGAAGATATTAAAATTATATTTCCTGATATAATAGTAAAAAGAATGGATCATGATTCCACGAGAAAAAAAAATTCTTTTCAAGAAATAATAAGTGCTTTTGAAAATAATGATTTTGAAATTTTAGTAGGGACCCAAATGTTAACTAAAGGGTTGGATTTTAAAAATGTATCACTGGTTGGCGTAATAAATGCAGATAGTCTAATTTATTTTCCAGACTTTAGATCTCAGGAAAAATGTTTTCAACTTCTTCAGCAAGTTGCAGGAAGATCAGGAAGATCCAAAGAACAGGGTAAGGTGGTTATTCAAACTTATAATCCAAAACATGATTTAATTAATAAAATTGTTAAAAATGACTATTTAGGTATGTTTAATGAACAACTTAATCAGAGATTAACTTTTAACTACCCACCATATACAAGATTGATAAAAATCACATTAAAAAATAAAGATTTAAATAAATTAATTAAATCATCCAACTGGCTGTCTGAAGCTCTAAGAAATAAATTTAAAAGTCAATTGCTTGGTCCAGAATCTCCTCTTTTAGCAAGAATAAATAATAAACATATAAAGGATATCTTAATTAAGATACCAGCTAATGATAATTTAAGAAAATCTAAATTATTTATAAATAAAACTTTAAAAAGTTTTGAAAGTATTTCTTTTTTTAGAAATATAGATATTTTGATTGATGTTGACCCATATAATTAAATTCTATATCAAATTTTGCAAGTCGATTTTAAAAATGTATTTTTGCGATCAATTTTTAATAAAATATATGAATCATTACGAAACTGTTTTCATTTTAAATCCCGTTTTATCTGATGACCAGGTAAAGGAAACAGTAAAAAAATTTGAAGACTACCTATCCAAAAAAGGGGCAGAAATTATTTCAACTGAACATTGGGGTTTGAAAAAATTAGCTTACTCTATCCAAAATAAGCAAAGTGGATTTTATAATCTTATAGATTTTAAAGCTCCTCCAACTGTAATAGACTCTTTTGAATTAGAATTGAGAAGAGACGAGAGAATCATGCGTTATTTGAATGTTAAACTAGACAAATTTGCGGATGCATGGTCAGTAAAAAGAAGAGAACGAAATACTAAAAAAGCATAGATATGTCATCAATTGATCAAGCAGGAAAAGGAAATCAGGGAGAAATTCGATATTTGACTCCCTTAGATATCGCCACCAAAGACAAGAAAAAATATTGCATGTTTAAAAGATCCGGTATCAAATATATAGATTATAAAGATCCAGATTTTCTTTTAAGATTTATTAACGAACAAGGTAAGTTACTGCCAAGAAGACTGACAGGTACTTCTTTAAAATTTCAAAGAAAAGTTTCTGTTGCTGTTAAACGCGCAAGACATTTGGCTCTTCTACCTTATCAAGCAGATATGTTAAAATAATTATTATGGAATTAATTTTAAAAAATGATGTACCTAATTTAGGTTTCAAAGACGATATAGTATCTGTAAAAAATGGTTTTGGAAGAAACTTTCTAATTCCTCAAGGTTTAGCAGTTTTAGCTACCTCTTCTTCAAAAAAAGTATTAGCTGAAAATATTAAACAAAGGGAGTTTAAGGACAAAAAAATTATTGATGAAGCTAATAAAGTATCCAAAAAACTTGATAAATTAGAAATTAAAATTTCAGCAAAATCTGGAACGGGTGGAAAATTATTTGGATCGATATCGAATATTGACTTAAATGCTGAATTAACTAGTGCTGGTTTTGATTTTGACAAGAAGATTATTAAAATTCAAGGTGGAACTATTAAAAGACTTGGAACTTATTCAGCTTCAATCAGACTTCATAGAGATGTTATAAATGAAATTTCTTTTGAAGTGATTAAGTCTGTAGAATAAATTAAATTTAAAGAATTCTTCTACTTATTTTTCTGTTTGTTTTAAAAAACCAGATATTTGTTTATTATTATTTAAACTAAATGTCTAGATCACCATCTAATCCCAAAGGTACCAGAGACTTTCTACCATCAACATTATCTAAAAGAAATTATATTATAGATATAATTAAAGATAATTTCAAATTATTTGGTTTTTTGGAAATAGAAACACCCGCTTTAGAAAAAAACTCAACTCTTCTTGGAAAATATGGTAAAGAGGGAGATAGGTTAGTTTTTAAAATATTGAATTCAGGTGATAAGGTTAAAAAAGCTGATGTAAATTCTCTAAAACAAAATAACCTATCTGCTTTTACAGATTCTATTAGTGAAAAAGGCTTAAGGTATGATCTAACAGTTCCTTTAGCTAGGTTTGTAGCTCAACATCAGAATGAATTAGTTTTTCCATTTAAACGATATCAGATTCAAAATGTGTGGCGTGCTGATAGACCCCAACACGGAAGGTTTCAAGAATTTACCCAATGCGATGCCGATGTAATTGGACCAAAATCTATAATTCAAGAAATAGAATTAATCAAATTATATGATGCTGTTTTTTCTCAGTTAGGATTTAATGATATTATTTTTAAAATAAATCATCGTTCTATATTAACAGCTCTAGCTAATTACATAGGAGCCCAAAATAAATTAAATGAATTTATTTCTATTATAGATAAAATAGATAAAATAGGTTTGGAAAACGTTCTTGAAGAAGTAAAAAAACTACTTAATGATGATTCCGTTTCAAAGTTATCCACTTTATTGATTGAAAATGAAAATAGTATGCAAACTTTGAATGATTTGTTTGGAGATACTTCTCAGGCTAAAAAAGGGATAGATGAACTTACTTCCATTTTAGAATTTATAAATGATAATAAATGTCTTAACAATGAAATTAAATTTGATATAACTTTAGCCCGTGGTTTAAATTATTACACTGGAACAATAATTGAAGTTGTCTCAAAATCAAATACTGCTGTAGGTTCTCTAGGGGGAGGTGGTAGATACGATAATTTGACTTCTCTTTTTAATTTGAAAAACACTAGCGGAGTTGGGATTTCTTTTGGACTAGATAGAATATACCTGAAAATGGAAGAGAAGAAAATGTTTCCAGATGATTTGGATAATCATTTTGATATTGTAGTTATTAATTTTGGTTTAAATTATATTA
>Ga0209223_10000877_pt1 | contig 34162 bp, 29 predicted proteins | sample COG_06_FD_184750 | JGI IMG/M metagenome (GOLD analysis project Ga0209223, IMG submission 184750) | Pelagic Microbial community sample from North Sea - COGITO 998_met_06 (SPAdes) (version 2) | ecosystem: Environmental > Aquatic > Marine > Neritic zone/Coastal water | place: Helgoland, sampling...
TTAAATCAACTCCTTTTCTTTTTTAAATGGGTGACTGATGGGACTCGAACCCACGACCCCCGGCACCACAAACCAGTGCTCTAACCAACTGAGCTACAATCACCATTTAGCGGCTGCAAATATATAATTTTATAGCATATTGATGAATAAACTTAATACATTTGTACCTTATGAAAATTGAGACTAAAAAACTAAAGCTAGAGGTTGAAGGAATGACTTGTGCTAATTGTGCTTTAGGAATCAAAAAGCACTTAGAAAACAAAGGATTACAAGATGTAAATATAAACTTCTCAACTGGTGAAGCTAGTTGGAAAAATGATAAAAACCAAGATAAAAATGATGTTGCAAAAACTATTACTAGTCTTGGTTACAAAATAAAATCAACATCAGAAGAAGAGGAAAAAGGGTTATCTAAAGTGGAAAAATATTTCTATTTCACTTTAATTTTTACACTTCCTCTTTTTTCACATATGTTCTTCCCAAAGGGTAGTATCATTCAAAATCCACTTTTACAATTTATACTTTGCCTTCCAGTCTATATTATAGGTGTCTCGTATTTTGGGAAAAGTGCTTGGGGATCGATAAAAACAGGTATTCCAAATATGGATGTACTAATTTTTACAGGCAGTTCAGCTGCTTTTTTCTACAGCATATATGGTTGGTTAATTAATTATGGAACACTAGCAGTACATCATTATTTATTTTTTGAAACAAGTGCAACTATTATTACTTTAGTACTTCTTGGAAATGTTTTGGAACACAAATCTGTAAAGAAAACAACTACAGCAATTGGGGATTTAACTGCAATACAAAAAGTAATCGCTAAAAAAGAAATAGAAGGAAAAATTACAGAGGTTAATTTTGAAGATATTAGAGTAAATGATATCCTTATTATTAATTCTGGTGATAAAATTCCAACAGATGGAATTATTATTTCTGGGACATCTTATATAGATGAATCCATGATTACAGGAGAAAGTATTCCTATAGATAAAACAACAGGAGATGAAGTAATTGGAGGAACTATTATTACTGATGGAAATCTAAAAATAAAGGCTACTAAAATTGGAGATGACACTTTACTTTCTCAAATAATTGAATTGGTTAAAAATGCGCAAAACAATAAGCCTAACATCCAAAAACTAGGTGACCAAGTAAGTGCTGTTTTTGTACCTGTTGTTTTAACTATCTCTCTAGCTACTTTTTTTATTGGACATTATTTTTTCAATATTGAAATACAAGATGCTTTCTTAAGAGCAATTGCTGTTCTGGTAATTTCATGCCCATGTGCAATGGGATTGGCAACTCCTACAGCAGTTATGGTAGGAATTGGTCGTGCAGCAAAAAATGGAATACTTATAAAGGGTGGTGATACCTTAGAAAAATTAGCGAGTATAAAAACTATAGTTTTTGATAAAACAGGAACACTCACGACAGGGAAGTTTATTGTATCCCAATTTACTGTTCTAGATGGTGATGAAAATGATGTTAAAAATATTATTTACAATATTGAACAGCACAGCTCACACCCTATTGCAAAATCTTTATGCAATGCATTCAAAGAAAATAGTAGTCTGCTAAAACTATCAGATATTACTGAAGAAAAAGGAATTAGCATAAGTGCTAATATTGATGATAATATCTATACTATTGGCTCATCAAAAATATATTCTTCACCAGAAAAATATGATTTATTTGTATTAAAAAACAAGGAACTTATTGCAACTCTTAACATTAGTGATGAACTGAAAACAAATACAGATTTAGTTATTTCATCCTTACATAAAAGAGGCTACACTACTACCCTTTTAAGTGGGGATAAGAAAGAAAAATGCAATCAGATAGCTTCTGAATTAGGAATTATAACAACTTATAGCGAACAATTGCCACAAGATAAAATTACAAAAATTGAAGAATTAGTAAGCAGCAATAAAACAGCAATGGTAGGTGATGGTATAAATGACGCTCCTGCCCTTGCAAAAGCAACTATTGGAATATCTTTAGGTAATGCAACACAAATAGCTATACAATCAGCAGATGTAGTCCTATTAAATAATGAAGATTTAAGTCAACTCCCTCAAACAATGCAAATTGGTAAGCATACTCTACTTACAATAAAACAAAATTTATTTTGGGCCTTTGCTTATAATATTGTTGCTATCCCTATAGCTGTAATGGGATTACTTAACCCTATGTGGGGGGCATTGTTTATGGCATTTTCTGATGTTATAGTTATTGGAAACTCAATTAGGTTACGCTATAAGAATATTTTTTAGTATCTTAGCATCCTAATTTTTTAAAAAATAAATAACAAAACAATATGAAAAAAACAATTACAATTATTACTAGCATATTATTTACTGTTAGTTTATCTGCACAAATTACTCCTGGTCAAAATAATCCTGACTTAAAAGTTAAATATGATAAAGTAATTTTGAGTGGTGATGAGGACTTGTCCCATTTAATGGTTAATCCAAATCCTCACACTTATCCAGTACTTTCTTCAAATTCAAAAAGCACAATGACATCAGAGGTAATTGGATGGACAACTTATGATCTACAATCAAATGGTTCTATTCAAAATAGAATTGTAGTACATGATGATGGAACTATATCAGCTGCATGGACTATGTCTACAGAATTAAATTCTGCATGGTCAGATAGAGGAACAGGATATAATCATTTTGATGGAAGTAATTGGACTTTTGCAGCTCCATCGCCTCCATTTTCAGAGCCTAGATTAGAGGATTCAAGAGTGGGATGGCCTTCTCTAATTGCATTAGGAAATGGTGGTGAGCGTGTTATGACTCATAGCACAGACAATAATGTTCTTAATCAAGCTAGTAGAACTTCAATTGGAACAGGAACATGGACTAATTCAATGATTGGTGAGAACTACCTAATTTGGAATAGATCAGCAGCTGGTGGATTGGATGGTAATACTATTCATACGATTGCTCTTACTGAACCTTCAGGAGGAACTTGGACAGGATCGCTTTGGCATGGATTAAATGGAGCCGTGCTTTATTCTAGATCTCAAGATGGTGGAAATTACTGGGATATTGACACCCTGGTAATACCAGGAATGGATACTTCTAGTTTCCTTGGTTTTAGCGCTGATGATTATGCTATTGCTGCACAAGGAGAAACTGTAGTTATTGCATACTTTAATGCCTTTGGAGATTCCTTCATTATGAAATCAACAGACAATGGAGATAATTGGGCTAAAACTATCTTTCTTGATTTTCCTGTTGATAAATATGTGATAGATTCTGGAATAGATTTAGATGGTGATGCTGTTTTAGACCAAGTGTATTCTACAGATAATACAGGATCTTTAATTCTTGATGCAAATGGAGATGCTCATGTATTTTATGGTGTAATGAGTTATTCAGATGATGATTTGGCTGATGGTAATTGGTCGTATTTCCCATTATCAAATGATGGAATTGCTTATTGGACTGAAAGTTTTGGAGCAGATAATACTCCAGCTACAGTACATACTGGAGACACTTCAGTATGGTATTCTGATATGATGAACGATCATTTGATTGCACAGGCCCCAGATTTAAATGGTGACCCTAATGTATTAGGTATTGATGAAATAGGAGGATACGCTCTTTACGGCAGAGGTTTAGCTTCAATGCCAAGTGCTGGATTAGCTTCAAATGGAGATTTATATCTTTCTTTCTCAGCATATACTGAAACAATTGACAATGGAACACAAGTATTTCGACATATATATGTTACAAAATCAGAAGATGGTGGTATCACATGGAAAACGCCAGTAGATGTAACACCTCATGATGATTGGAACGGAATGCAAGAATGCGTTTTTGGATCTATGAGTCCAGTAGTTGATGACAAAATAAGAATTGTGTACCAATTAGATTTTGAGCCAGGACTAACTCTACAAGGGGACGCGGATATGGTTGACTGGAATGCTATTACTTACTTAGAGATTGATACAGTTGGTTTATTTGACAATACATCTACTGCAGTAATTGAATTAGACAATACTAACTCAAAAGAAGATTCAAGAATATTTGACTTACTAGGTAGAGAATGGAAATCTGATTTTGCTGACTTACCAAAAGGAGTTTACATTATTGACGGAAAGAAAGTATTTAAAACTAAGTAATTAGATCTAAACACATAAAATTAGAAAGCCGAGCAAATGCTCGGCTTTTTTTATATTATAAATTTAAAAGGGAATCAATCTTTGGAAGTTGGTGTACTACAAAACCCTCAGCATATTCACAATTGGATTGCCTGCCTAAATTTTTAGCCCTATAAGTAACGCTATCCAAAAACCCTTTAGAGGAAATAATAGTTTCTGATTCCTTACTTTCAGGATTAAAAAACTGAGTAGAATAAGCTTTAACAGCATCTAACTTTAAATTCATTTGACTTGAAATATCTACAACAATATCAGGGTTAATATCATTAAATTGTATGTAATGATAAATCGCTTTTGGTCTCCAAATTTCTTGTCCTGTTTCAATCTTTTCTAACCCTGATAAAAAACACGAATCAATAGTAATTTGTGATGATCTAGGATGATCAGGATGCCTATCAGAAATTGCATTAGTAATAACAATCTCAGGTTGAAATTCTCTAATCTTTTTAATTAAAGCTAGTTTATGTTCTTCATCATCTTTAAAAAAACCATCTTTAAAGTTCATATTTTTACGGATTGCAACTCCCATAATATCAGTTGCTTTGCTAGTCTCCTCATCACGACTTTCAGCTGTTCCTCTTGTACCTAACTCCCCCCTAGTCAAATCAATAATTCCAACCTTTTTACCTTTTTGAACTTCTTTAATAATAGTACCTCCACATCCTAATTCTACATCATCAGGATGAGCTCCAAAAACAAGGATATCTAATTTCATATTAATAATATTTTTTATATCTAATTTTCCCAAGAATTGCCGATAAAACCATCAATGCAAATAAATAATACACAAATGTTGGTATTGGCATAGGATCTCCAGCTGCATAAGAGTGCAAACCAGATAGATAATAATTGACTCCAAAATAAGTCATTATGATTGTCCAAATAGCAAACATAGAAACCATATTAAAAGTAAATTTACTTCTAAGCGCTGGGATGAATCGCATGTGTAAAACAAAAGTATAAATCAATACGCTTACTAAAGCCCAAGTCTCTTTCGGATCCCAACCCCAATATCTACCCCAAGACTCATTTGCCCATACACCACCCAAAAATGTTCCAACTGTAAGCATGAAAAGCCCAACCTCAAGGGTTTTTTCATTAATAATTGTAATCTCAGCAAGTGTATTCTTAAGCTTCATTTTATTGTTAGAATTTGTAAATACAATAAGCCAAAGAGAAATTAAACCAAGAATAGCGCCTAAAACTAGGAAGCCGTAAGAAGCAGTAATAATTGCAACATGAATCATTAACCAATAAGACTTTAAAACAGGTACTAAGTTTGTAATTTCAGGATCAAGCCAATTAAGATGTGCAACCATCAATAATAAACCAGAAACTACTCCTGTAGCTGCCAAAGTAAGCACTGATCTTTTTGTGTATATAATACCTGAAAGGATAGTTGCCCAAGCAATGTAAATCATTGATTCATACCCATTACTCCAGGGAGCATGCCCCGAAATATACCACCTTGCCACTAAGCCAAATGTATGAACAATAAATCCAGATATTACTAACCATTTAAGAATTGAAATAAAAACAGAAACCCACTTTTTCTCTTGAAATAACTGAACAATTACAAAAGAAATAAGTAATAATCCTAAAATAAAATAAAATAAAAAGAGCTTAGAAAATAACCCTAATTTATTAGTGGTGATTTCTAAATTAATTTTTAATTTTTCAGGCAAAACCTCAGCACCATATCTTGCTTGAAACTTATGTATATAGCTAACAATACTATCAGCAGTTGACCAATTATTATTTTCTACCCCATCTTTAATTCCTCTAAAATACATAGGCATTATATTGGCCACAAAAAGAGAATCATTTCCTGAAAATTCAACAACTGAAGTATAAGAAAGCCAAGTATTATTGGAATCATTAGGTAAAGGAAATAACCGAAAAATACCACCACTAAAAACAGCAAAACAAATATTTACTCTTTCATCAACTTTAATTATATCTTTATCAAATTGCCCTCTGTCTTTTGGTAATTTTTCATAAGCTTGTTCTACATCTTTAGTTAATAAATAATGCCCATTTTCACCAAAAAAATCATTAAAACAAACGCTAATATATTTTGAGTTTAAATCAGAATTATTTAACAATTCTCTTAATTTTTGATGACTAACCTTAATAATTGGCTCTTTACTCCAGGAAACAGGATCATGCATCATACCAATAATTACTTGGGTTGCTGATTGATTATTATATTTACCTTTCCCATAAATTTTTCTCAAATATTCTGAAGTTTGCGTATGAACTGGTTTTAATCTTCCACCATTATCCTGCACTACCAAAGCATCAAAATTTGCAATATGATTAGCAGGAATTACATCAGTTGCAAATACTGAATTAGAGAAAATCAAAGGCAATAATATAACGACACTTAACTTCTTTAATTTTTGAGTTAAAGAATTATATCTTGTCTTTTTAGTTAAGAATACAAGCACAAACCCTAGAATTAATAAAAAGTACCCAATATACGTAACTAGTGTACCCCACCAATCATGATTTACAGAGAGGATTGTTCCTTTTTCATCTTTGTCATAAGAAGATTGAAATAATCTGAAACCACCATATTGTAATACATTATTCATAAATATTCTATGCTCTTCTTCATTTTCACCATCCAAAATACTTACTTCTGCTGCATACGAGCTCGGACTCATTGAACCTGCGTATCTATCCAATTGAAAATCTCTAAGCTTAACCCTAAAGGGAGTTGTGTAATATTTTGAACCATAAGACAGTTTGAAATTCAAATTATCTATAGCAAAAACCTCATCACTTCCAGCATATCCTTTACCGCCATAAAGTGTAATTAAATGCTCTTTTCCATTAGCCATTACTTTAACAATAAGGGCATCCTCTGCCCCATCAACCATAACGTTTGAAGTAGAAATAGGGATGTGTTTTGCATTATCTAAAACATTTTTCAACACTATATTTAAGCCATTAATAGTATGTAAAGTCCTTTTGTTAAATAAGAAATTTTGCAAAGAATCAAAAGAAGAAGCCTCTCTAGTATCCATACTCATTACATGTACAAAATTTGGAGAATTGCAGTATATTAAATCACTATTAGAAGAGAAGTTTATTGCATCAACTATAGGATTATTAAAAGTAAAAACTTCTCCTTTAATTATTCTTTGTTCTTTATCGGATAAAAACTCATCTTGCATGCCATTTTCACCTGGTACAATCAGGTGTAACATTTTCTTTCCACCTTCAAACCCTACAAATAAAGAATCCTTAACATTAGGCAAAAATTCAATAGACCTTATAGCAATATCATTTTCCTTAAAGTTAACATTTATATTAAAAATATTAGATGTAATTCCTGACAAATACAATTTCTTATTATACTTATACTGATGTTCTTTATCATCAATATGAACCTGTAAAAAAGTATCATCAGATATGAACAAATTAGTGGAATCTCCTTCTCTGATATGCATCATTCCTTCATAGGAAATATACCTAGTAATCCCAGCTCCTATTAAAATACAGATAAATGCAAGATGAAAAGTTAAAGCTGCTATTTTATCTAATCTGAAAAGCTTACGTTTAATAAGATTATTAATCATATTATAAGTAAGTAGAATAAGGATGCCTTCAAACCACCATTTACTAAAAATTAAAGCTTTTGAAGTTGATCTTCCAAAATCATTCTCAATGAAAGTAGCATAACCAATTGCAAAGGCAAAAAGCAAGATTAAAATACTCATCAATTTCATTGAAGAAAGAAACTTTATTACTCGATTTATCATATCAGAATTTTATGCGGCAAAATTACTAATATTTATTAAGTTTGTGATTAAATTAAATGAAATGAAAAATATCATTTTAATAGGCTCAGGAAATGTAGCCACACATCTAGGGATTAATTTAAAAAATAACAATTTTAATATTGTTCAAGTAATAAGTTCAACTTTAAAAAATGCTGAAACTCTTGCAACTAAACTAGATTCTGATTTTTCAAATAATATTTCTGACCTAAAAAAAGCTGATTTAATAATTGTTGCTGTATCAGATAACGAAATTGGGAATGTTGCAAATCAAATAATCAATACCCCTATCGTTCATACATCAGGAAGTGTTGGATTAGAAGTGTTTAAAAACAATAATAATGCAGGTGTTTTTTATCCATTACAGACTTTTAATACAAATGTTGAAGTTGCTTTTAAGGAAGTTCCGATTTGTATAGAAGCAAACAACAAAGATTTTGAAAAAGAAATTATCAAACTTGCTCAAAACATTTCTGAAAATGTAGTAAAAATGGATTCTAAACAAAGAAAACAACTGCATATAGCAGCAGTATTTTCTTGCAATTTCACCAATCAAATGTTCGCAATATCTGATGATATTTTAGAGAAATCCAATATCGAATTTAAATTACTTTTACCTTTAATTAAACAAACTGTAAACAAGCTTAAAACAAAAAAAGCAATTGAAGTTCAAACTGGCCCTGCAAAAAGAAAAGATCTTGAAATTATAAAACAACATCTCAACCTAATTTCAAATAAAAAAAACAAAGAGATTTACAAGCTAATAAGTGAGTCTATCATCAAAACTCATGAATAAATTTTTAGAATTTACAAAACTAATTAGGCTCAAAAACTTAATAATGATTGCACTTATTCAAGTACTGATTAAGTACACGCTTATTAATGTATATTTAGACAATTTCACTTTGAATAATATCAGATTTTCATTTTATCTAATTGCTTTGATTTTAATTGTAGCTGCTGGTTATATTATTAATGATATTTATGATATAGAAACTGATAAAATCAATAAAAAGGAAAATCAGATCATTGGGAATTCAATAAGTTCAAAATCTGCTTTCAACTATTATTATTTACTTAATTTTATAGGAGTTTTATTTGGATTTTATATTGCACTTTCAATTGGAAAAACTGCTTTCGGTTTTATATTTATTTTCTTTGCATTTAGCTTATGGAGGTATTCAAAACAACACAAAACTTCTTTTGCAACTGGGAATTTTCAAGTAGCATTTCTAACAGCTTTAAGCATCATAAATCTTATATTATTTGATTTAGTTCCTATCGGAATAAATAATGAAAATGGCTCATTAATGATATCAAAAATAATTATGTTTTATGCAGGATTCTCATTTATTACAACTCTAATAAGAGAAATTGTTAAAGATATAGAGGACTTAGAGGGAGACCAAAAAATTAATGCAAAAACATTAGCAATCACTTATGGATTAAAAAAATCAAAAAACATTGTTATTGGTTTAACGTCTGCAACAATTATTTGTATTGCATATTTTCAATACTTTCAATACAGTGTTATTTCTACCCAATTTGAGTATGAAATATCTATTTGGGGAGTAAATGATATCTCAATTATTTATACTCTTTTCCTACAAGTATTATTTCTTTTTTTTATCTGTAAAACTTTTAAGGCAATAAATAAAGAAGATTTTCATTTTTTAAGTATGCTTAGCAAAATAATCATGTTGGTAGGAATACTTTCAATTCCAGTTTTCACTCTTTTACATCAGAACTAATGCTTACAGAAAAATTAAAGAAATACAACATTATACTTGGCTCAGCTTCCCCTAGAAGAAAAGAACTCCTCAAAGGAATTGGTTTGAATTTTTCAATAAAAATTACTGATAAAGAAGAGTCTTACCCAACTGACTTAAAAGATATTCAAATTGTAGAATTTCTTGCAAAACAGAAACAGGAATTTCTTTCCAAAGAATTAAAAAGCAATGACTTGTTGATAACAGCCGACACAATTGTTAGTCAAAAAGGAGAGGTTTTACACAAGCCAAAAGATAAAAATGATGCTAAAAATATCCTTTTTAATTTATCAGGAAATAGCCACAGAGTAATAACAGGTATTTGTATAAAAACACTAGAAAAGGAAGTTACATTTTCAACAATTACCACAGTTCATTTTAATAAATTATCAGAGATAGAAATTGAATATTACATTACTAAGTTCAAACCATTTGACAAAGCTGGATCATACGGAATACAAGAGTGGATTGGGTATATTGCAATTGCAAAAATTGAGGGTTCTTACAATAATGTTGTAGGGCTACCAACTGCTGATTTATACCAAAAATTAAAATTATTCATCTAAAGGATGTAAAATTCTTATCTTTGCAACAAAACCAAAAAATGTTAAAGCTCAAATTTAGTTCAATTGTCAAGATATTAATCGTTCTACTTGTAGTGCAGTCATGCACTCCAATGAAAAAGATCACTTATCTTAATAACAATCAAAATAGTGAAGGGGACGTATCTCCTATACCACCAAAACATCATTTAGAAATAGGTGATATTTTAATGGTAAAAGTTATCAGTAGGAATGAAGAATCCAACAATCTTTTTAATTTAGAAACAAATACAAATAGCGCAAACCCTACTCTAACTGCTGCAAATTTATATTTAAATGGGTTTACAATTAGCCAAGAAGGGACTATTGACATTCCTAATGTTGGGGAAGTTTTAGTGATAAATCAGACTCTTGAAGAAGCTGAGGAAACAATATTAAAGAAGGCAGAGGAATTTCTAATAAACCCATTTGTAATAGTAAAGTTAGCTAACTTTCAATTTACAATACTAGGAGAAGTAAATGTATCTGGGAATTTTCCAGTTTACAAAGAAGGACTAACAATTTATGATGCAATTGCAATGGCTGGAGGAATTAATGACTTTGGAAACCTTACAAAAATTAAGATTATACGTTCTGAAAATAATAATAAAAAAATTCATAAAATTGATTTAACTTCAAGTGACATTTTAACTTCAGATTTTTTCTATTTAAGAAATAATGATTTGATTTATGTACAGCCACTTAAATTTAAAGGATTTAAAAAATCACAATCTCAATTACTACTTTCAGCATTAACAACTTTTGCAGTTTTATTTAATGTATATTTAAAATTCTCAGAATAAATTTATGATTGAAAATCAAAATCAGCAAGAAGAAACTATTGATATTAAAGCCCTAATTCTGAAATACTCTCAATACTGGTATTTCTTTTTACTTTCAATTTTATTTTTTGTTTGCTTAGCCTTCTTAAGTAACAGATTGACAGTTCCTGAATATAGCGTTTCAACAACATTACTGATACGAGATGATAACAATACTCAGCTTGGAGCGGAAAACCTATTAGAAGGCTTAGAGCTGTTTAGCGGAAAGCAAAACATAAAAAATGAAATTGTCATTTTAAATTCTTACACAAGTACTGAAAAGGTTATTAGAGAACTTAAACTTGGACTTAGTTACCATCAACACGGATTTTTTCAAACAAATGAACTTTTTGAAAACTCACCTATTACTGTTGAATTAGACTCCAATCACAACCAAATAACCGAGACTGTATTTAAGATTGAAATCCTGAATGAAAATGAATTTCGGGTTTTAGCCACTACAGATGATTTATTTCCTTACAACTTACAAACTGAAAAGTTTGATAAAACATTATTAGCAAATATTAATCTTGATAAAACTTACAAGTTTAATGAAGAAATCAAATCTGAATACTACTCATTTTCAATAAAGAAAAGTATCTTTTTTAATTTAGATAAAATCAAAAAAGGAAGACTGAGCTATTCTTTTAAACTTCACCAAAACAGGGGGTTAGCACACAATCTTATTAATAACATTATCATTAATCCTATTAATAAAGAAACATCTATTCTGAAACTTAGTATTAAAGGGAAAACGCCTAAGAAAAATATCACTATTCTTGATAAAGTTACAGAGATATACATTAGAAGTGGCTTAGATGAAAAAAATATTATGGCAGTTAATACCATATATTTTATTGATGATCAGCTTGCTATAATTCAAGATTCATTAACTAATATTGAAAATCAAATCAAAAGTTTTAAACAACAAAACGCTAATCTTGATTTGGTGGACAAAGAGTTTGGTACATTTTTTCAAAAACAAAGACTAGACAATACACTCTCAGAGCAATCTGTAAACATTAGGTATTACGAATCATTATTATCCTACTTAAAAGAAGATAAAAACGCAAATTCAATTGTGTCGCCAACTTCAATGGGAATCAGTAATCCTGAATTAAATGGTCTGATCAATCAGCTTTTGCAACTTTATGCTAGAAAAGGCGAATTACAAATTACAACAACTGAAAAGAACCCTGCTTATCAAGCTGTTTTATCACAAATAAAACATACTAAAAAAACTATCATTGAAAATGTTAGTAACCTAATTGCTTCTGCTACAATTTACGAAACAGATCTTAAAAGCAGAATTAATACCTTTAATTCAAAAATCAGCACTCTACCAGCAGCTGAAAAAGAATATCTTATTTTAAAAAGAAAATATGAATATAATGAGCAAACAGCAATTTACTTACAGCAAAAAAGATATGAAGCATCACTAGCAAAAGCAGGTACAGAATCAGATCATAAAGTAATAGACCCTGCAAGATTAGACTCAGAAATACCGATTAAACCGAGAAAAAGTTTAGCTTATTTTATTGCAATTTTACTTGGACTCTTTATTCCTATTGCAATTATTTCTTTAAGAGGTTTCTTTAGTGACACTATTTATAGTAAATCAGACTTAAATAACGCTTCTAATATTCCAGTTTTAGGTTTAGTTGGGCATAGCGATAAAGCGACAAGCATGGTTGTTTCTACTGCTTCAAAATCAATTATTGCAGAATCATTTAGATCATTAAGAACTAATATTCAATATTTAGCTGCTGAAAAAGAAAAAAAAGTTATTACAATTACCTCATCAATTGGAGGAGAAGGAAAAACCTTTACTGCTATGAATCTTGCAGCAATATTTGCGTTATCAGGGCATAAAACTATTTTAATTGGAGGTGATTTAAGAAAACCTAAACTCCATAATGATTTTAATCTAAAAGATGATGCGGGCTTAAGTAATTATTTAATAAATAAGTCATCATTACAAGATGTAATTACTCAAACTGAAATTGAAAGCCTAGAAGTTATTGGGTCAGGCCCTACTCCACCAAACCCAGCTGAACTTTTAGATAGCCCAAAAATGCAAGAATTAATAACTGAACTAAACAAAACTTACGATTATGTTATTATTGACACACCTCCTATTGGACTAGTTACTGATGGTGTAATCTTAATGCAACATGCTGACATTAATTTATATGTAGTTAGACATGGATACTCAAAAGCAAAATCATTAAGTATAGTTAACAACTTATACGAACTAGAACAAATTAAAAATGTTCATGTTATTATTAATGATTTTAAATATTCATCTTCAGGCTATGGGTATGGGTATGGATATGGCTATGGATACGGGACATCAGGATATGGTTATTATGAGGAAGAATAAAACTAGCAATAACCACTAATATTAAAAGCCCGATTTTATTGAACTTTTTCTTTCTATAATCCTTTTATTTTTATCAGTTTTGTAGAAAATTTAAAAGTATGAGCAACAAGAAAGGAACACCAGCAAATAAAATACAAGATTTACAGTTTTTTGGAGAGTTTGGAGGGGTAAACCCATCCATTGCAGATTCATCAACCTTTACCTATTTAGCAGGTAAAACTATGGGAGATGTATTTGAAGGAACACAAGAAGGGTGTTACCTTTATTCACGACACACAAATCCATCAACATCATACTTAGCACAAGCAATTGCTGGAATGGAATATACAAAAGGAGCTATTCTTTCAGCTTCAGGAATGGGAGCAATTACAACTACACTTTTGCAATGTTGTAGCACTGGTGATGAAATAATTAGTAGCCGTACAATTTATGGTGGTACTTATGCTTTTATGAAAAACTATTTACCAAAGTTTAACATCAAAACAACTTTTGTAAACACAACTAAACTAGAAGAAATTGAAAATGCAATTACTGACAAAACAAAAGTAATTTATTGTGAGACAATGAGTAATCCTTTATTAGAGGTTTCAGATATTAAGGCTATTGCTGAAGTTGCAAAAAAACATGGTATTAAATTTGTAGTAGACAATACCTTTACTCCTATGATTTTTTCTCCAGCAAAAATGGGAGCTGATGTTGTGATTCACTCATTAACAAAATTTATTAATGGCACTTCAGATACTGTTGGTGGAGTTGTTTGTTCTGATGAAGAGTTTATTGGAAGTATGATTGATGTAAATTCAGGAAGTGCTATGCTTTTAGGTCCTACTATGGATGCCGTGAGAGCTGCAAGTATTCTTAAAAATATTCGTACACTTCACTTAAGAATAAAAAAACATTCTGAAAATGCTCAATACCTTGCTGAAAAATTCCAAGCTGACAATTTAAGAGTAATTTATCCTGGTCTTGAGAATCATCCTCAGCACGAAATGATGAAAAAAAGCATGAATGACGGATTTGGTTTTGGAGGTATGTTGGTTCTCGATACAAAAACTAAAGAAAAAGCAAATACATTAATGGAAGAAATGCAAAACAACAACCTTGGTTATTTAGCTGTAAGTTTAGGGTTCTACAAAACATTATTTTCTGCACCAGGTCTATCTACTTCATCTGAAATACCTGAAGAAGAAAGAGAGATAATGGGGCTTTCTGATGGATTAGTTCGTATCTCAATCGGACTAGATAATGACATTGAAAGAACTTACAATACTATGGTTGATTGTATGAAGAAGGTTGGGGTTTTATAGATAAATGTTATAAAATCTTAGCTTAGTACAACATCAATTTTTCTTTTATCTTTACATCTTAAAAAAATAAGATGACAGATAAAAAAACACCTTACTTTTTCGCACTTTTACCAATTATAGTCTTAGTTGCACTTTTAGCATATAATGTATTCTTATATGGAGACAATTCTCTTGGGGGAGCAAATCAATTAGCTTTACTTTTTGCTGCAGCAACTGCATCAATAGTAGGAATAAAATTTGGATCCAAGTGGAAAACTATCTTAGATGGAATTAGCAAAAGTATTTCGAGTACTACTCCATCGTTAATAATTCTATTACTTATTGGAGCTTTAGCCGGTACTTGGCTAATAAGTGGTATTGTTCCTGCTATGATTTTTTATGGTTTGCAAATCCTAAACCCTAAAACATTCCTATTTGCAACAGCAATAATTACAGCAATTGTAAGTTTAGCAACAGGAAGCTCTTGGAGTACAATAGCAACTATTGGTATTGCTCTTTTAGGTATAGGACAAGCACTTGGATTGCCAACAGGTTTGGTTGGTGGGGCAATTATTTCTGGCGCTTATTTTGGGGATAAAATGTCACCATTATCGGACACTACAAATTTAGCACCTGCAATGGCTGGTTCGGATTTATTTACACATATAAGATATATGATGTACACAACTATTCCTTCTTTTGCAATTACACTTATCATTTTTTTAGTAATTGGATTTACTTTTGAATCATCAGGAAATCAAGATATAAATATGCTCTTATCAGCTATTTCTAATTTATTCAACATAAGTGGGTGGCTCTTTTTAGTTCCAATTTTGGTAATTGCGCTTATCATTAAAAAAACTCCAGCCATTCCAGCATTATTAGCAGGAACACTCTTAGGAGGCATCTTTGCTATTATCTTTCAGCCAGATGTTGTAATATCAATTACTAGTGCTGAATCATTAACTTTTAGTTCGTCTTATATTGCAGTTATAAATGCTATGGGAGGTGAAATTTCTATCACAACTGAAAATGAAATGATTAACAATTTACTATCTACAGGTGGTATGTACGGAATGCTTAATACGGTTTGGCTGATTATTTGCGCTATGATTTTTGGTGGAGCTATGGAGGCAACAGGACTTTTAAGAAGAGTTGCTGAGCCAATAATCAGTTACGCTCAGAGCCCAGGGAGTTTGATTGCAACTACAGCAGGAACTTGTGTGTTTTTCAACATCACAGCATCTGATCAGTATTTAGCAATTGTAGTTCCTGGAAGAATGTATGCTGACACTTATAAAGAGAAAGGTCTTGCCCCTGAGAACTTAAGTAGAACTTTGGAAGATGCAGGAACTGTTACTTCAGTTTTAGTTCCTTGGAATACTTGTGGAGCAACTCAATCAGCAGTTTTGGGTGTAGCAACCTTTGCTTATTTGCCTTTTTGCTTCTTCAATCTAATAAGCCCATTAATGACTATTGCTTATGGTTACTTTGGGGTTAAGATTAAAAAGTTAGAAAAGAAAATAATTATTGATTAAGCAAATAAGCCTTTTAAAACATCAACAACATAATCAACTTCTTCTTTTGTATTGTATTTGCTAAATGAAAATCTAACTGATGGTCTCTTTGAATTAGGATTAATCTCCTGAATAACATGAGACCCTTTATTACTACCTGATGTGCATGCACTACCTCCACTACAAGCTATACCTTTAATATCTAAATTAAACAACAACATCTCAGCCATTGGAGTTTCAGGAAAACTACAACTAAGCACAGTATATAAGCTATTATCTATATCATCACACATACCATTAAACTTAACTTGAGGGATATGCTTTTTCAACTCAGCTATCATATGAGACTTAATTACCTTAATATATTCTGTTTCCTCTTCCATTTTTTCATAAGCCATCTCCATAGCATGAGAAATTGCAGCAATACCAATTAAATTTTCAGTTCCAGCACGCATATTTCTTTCTTGAGACCCTCCACTAAGTAATGGTGAAATTTTAATGTTATCAGATATATATACGAAACCAATACCTTTAGGTCCATGAAATTTATGAGCTGAAGCTGCTATAAAATCAATATTAATTTTTTGTAAATCATACCTATAATGAGCCATAGTTTGTACAGTATCAGAATGAAATATTGCATTATGTTCTTTGCAGATATCTCCAATAGCAGTAATATCCTGAATAGTTCCTATCTCATTATTTGCATGTAAAATGGATACGAAAGTCCTTGGGTGACTTTCTAATAACTCTTTAAGGTTTGATAATGAAACCTGACCCTTTTCATTTACTTCAACATACGATAATTTAATCACTCCTGATTTTTCTAACTCCTCCAAAGGATGTAACACAGCATGATGAGAAAGCTTAGAGGTAATAGCATGAGTAATATTATGATCTTTTATACCACATTTAATAGCCATATTATCAGCTTCAGTCCCGCCAGAAGTAAAGAAAATATTTCCTGGAGATGTATTTAAAAAATTTGCAATTTTTTTTCTACTTGTCTCAATAATACTTCTAGTTGCGCGCCCAAAAGAATGTTGTGATGATGGATTTCCATAATGATTTTTCATTATATCTGTCATTACATCAATCACTTCAGGTGCCATTGGTGTAGTTGCGGCATTATCAAAAAAAACTTTTATCATATTTTATATCAATTCTTTAATCTCATTAATCATATCATTCGCAAATTTATTTGCTTTTTCCTCCCCTTCACTCTCAGCATAAATCCTAATTATTGGCTCAGTATTTGATTTTCTTAAATGAATCCAACCTTCTTGAAAATCAATTTTTAGCCCATCAATAGTTGTGATTTGTTCATTCTTATATTTCTCCTCCAAAGTTGTAAGAATTGCATCAACATCAATCTCAGGTGTGAGCTGAATTTTATTCTTTGAAATAAAATAATTAGGATAACTATCCCTTAGTGTTTTTGCAGAAATTTTTCTTTCAGCAAGTTGAGTCAAAAATAAAGCTACTCCAATTAATGCATCTCTACCATAGTGCATTTCAGGGTAAATAACCCCCCCATTGCCTTCTCCTCCTATAATTGCATTTGTTGCTTTCATTTTATCTACCACATTCACCTCACCAACTGCTGAAGCCTCATAACTTCCATTATGATTATTCGTAACATCTCTTAAAGCTCTTGTAGATGAAAGATTAGAAACTGTATTTCCTGGAGTTTTACTCAAAACATAATCAGCAACTGCAACTAGGGTATATTCCTCTCCAAACATACTTCCATCTTCACAAACCATTGCTAGCCTATCCACATCAGGATCAACAACAATACCAAAATCTGCTTTTTCTTGAACAACTAATTTTGATATTTCTGTTAAGTTTTTAGTTAAGGGTTCAGGGTTATGTGGGAATTTTCCGTTTGGCTCGCAATATAATTTCACACACTCCACTCCCATTATCTCTAATAATCTAGGAATCATAAATCCTCCTGTTGAATTTACTGCATCTACTACAACTTTAAATCCTGCAGATTGCACCAAATCAACATCTACTAAATTCAAGTTTAAAACTTCCTCAATATGCTTATCGTTAAAGGTATCATCAAAAGTATATTTTCCTAAATCATCTACTTCTGAAAAAATAAAAGCATCATTTTCAGCTAACTCTAAAATTTCCTCTCCATCTTTTGCAGATAAAAACTCTCCTTTATCATTCAAAAGTTTTAATGCATTCCATTGTTTAGGATTATGACTAGCAGTAATAATTATTCCTCCTGCTGATTGTTCTATCTGAACAGCAACCTCAATAGTTGGAGTAGTAGAAAGGCCTACATCTAAAACATCAAAACCACAACCAATTAAAGTTCCTGAAACAATACTACTTACCATCTCTCCAGAAATACGTGCATCACGACCAATAATTATTGTATTAGAGCTACTAGACTGTTTTCTGATAAAAGTAGCATAAGAAGCTGTAAAACGCACGATATCCAAAGGAGTAAGTGCATCTCCTACACAACCTCCAATAGTACCTCTAATTCCTGAAATTGATTTAATTAATGTCATTTTCTGCTTTTGATTTATTGCGACAAAATTAAAAGAATTATCTTATATTTTTATCTTTGTAAAAATTAAAACTGCAATAAATGAATTTCTTTTTAACAGATATTCCTGAAAGAACAAAAAAACCAAGGGAAAACGGACTAACAATGATGATGGATAAAGGATTAAGTATCAATGATACCAAAAACTTTATTGACATGTGCGGACCTCATACAGATATAATAAAACTAGGATTTGGAACATCTGCAATTTCACCACATATTGAAACAAAAATAAAATTATACCAAGAGGCAGGACTAATGATATACTTAGGAGGAACATTATTTGAGGCATTCGTTATAAGAGGAATGTATGAAGATTACAAAAAACTACTAAGAAAATGGGGCTTAAATATGTGTGAAGTGTCAGATGGGAGCATAGAAATGAATCACATAGAAAAATGCAATTATATTAAAGATTTATCCAAAGAATTTAGAGTAGTATCAGAAGTAGGGTCTAAGGATGAAAAGAAACTCATTGCACCATACAAGTGGATTGAATTGATGCAAAAAGAATTAGAGGCTGGAAGCTGGAAAGTAATTGCAGAAGCTCGTGAAGGTGGAAATGTTGGAATATTTAACAAAGGAGGGGATGTGCGATCTGATTTAATTGATGAAATTTTGACTAAAATACCAAGTAATAAAATATTATGGGAAGCTCCAAAGAAACCACAACATGTTTGGTTTATAAAACTTTTAGGACCAAATGTTAATCTAGGAAATATTGGTTGGCAAGAAGTTATTCCTTTGGAAACATTAAGGATAGGCTTAAGAGGAGATACATTCTTTGATTATTTAAGTAACAATGAATAGCATACTGTTTTACGCCATACTTTTAAGCTTACTCCCTATTGCTGAACTCAGAGGGGGAATTCCTTACGCTATCGCAAACAATATTAACCCTTTTATCGCATATTTTATTTGTGTTGGGGCTAATGTCCTAGCTTTTCCAATTGTTTTTTTCTTTTTAGAATTCTTACATCCATTATTTTTAAAAATTGATTTATATAAAAATCTGTTTGATAAATTTGTAATAAAAACAAGAGAGAAGCTAAATGATAAAATCAAAAAATATGGATTTTGGGGATTGATGTTATTTGTAATGATTCCTCTCCCAGTAACTGGAGCTTATACAGGTAGTTTTGCTGCCTGGCTCTTTAACATACCAAAGAAGAAAGCATTTCTATCAGTAGTACTTGGTGTTGTTATTTCTGGAATAATCGTTACAACTATTATGCTTACAGGAATTGAAGCCTTTCAATTTCTATTAAAAGACATTAAATGAGAACTTTTGGCTTAATTGGTAAAAGTTTAACCTACTCCTTTTCTTCTCAGTATTTTTCTGAAAAGTTTTTTAAGGAAGGTATCTCAGATTCAAAATACAAAAATTTTAAATTAAAAAGCATTGCTGATTTTCCAAGATTAATTGCAGAAAATAAGCTATCAGGACTTAATGTTACAATTCCATACAAAGAAAGTATTATTCCTTTTTTAGATGATTTAACTGATGATGCAAAAAATATAGGTGCTGTAAATACAATTCAATTTATTAATGGAAAAACTATTGGTCACAACACTGATTGGATAGGTTTTTCAAAGAGCATTAAACCTTTATTAGGAGATAAAAAAACAGCTCTTATTTTAGGTAATGGAGGTGGAGCAAAAGCAATTAAATTCGCATTAAATAAGTTAAATATTAAGCACAAAACAGTTAGTAGAAAAACATCATTTGATTATTTAGATATAAAAACAGAAACAACTGATTATTATACTATTATAATTAACACAACTCCCTTAGGAACACATCCAAAAATACTTGAATTTCCTAAAATAAATTATACGGACTTAAACTCAAAAAACTTATTATTTGACTTGATTTACAACCCAAATGAAAGTCGATTTTTACAATATGGAAAAGCAAAAGGAAGTGAGATAAAAAACGGCTTAGAGATGCTACAAATTCAAGCAGAAGAAAGTTGGAACATTTGGAATCTGTAAGTCGTTAAATATTAGTAAATTTGCATTCAAACATTACGAAAAGTGAACGAAAATAATGAACAAAAGCTTACAGAAGAAGTTTCTACTCCTACATCAGAAACTCCTACAATTAATAACTCTGAATTAAGTATGGAAGAACTCATCACAAGAATTGATGAATTGTCAGAAAACATTAACCCATACTCTGTATCAAAAGAAATTGAAGAAATCAAATCTTTGTTTTACTCCAAACTTAAAACTGAGCAAAAAGAGGAAAAAACTCAAATAGCAGATGAGATAGTAGATGTAGTTGAACTACCTGAAAACACAGAAGTAAAAAAACCATTACATCCACTAGAAGTAAAATTCAAACAATCCTTTGGTAATTACAAAAAAAATAAGTTTGAATACAGGAAAAAAAGAGAAGAGGAAGAAAAGAAAAACTTAAATACTAAGCAACAAATTATTACTGATATTGATAAACTAACTCAAGAAGACGAGTCAATAAAAAAGACTTTTGAGCATTTTAGAATCCTGCAAGAACAATGGAAAAACACAGGACATGTTCCTCAAACTGAGAACAATAATCTTTGGCAATCCTACCATCATCATGTTGAGTTGTTTTATGATTTTATTAAACTCAATAATGAATTAAGAGATTTAGATTTCAAAAGAAACCTTGAAGAAAAAACTGCAATTATTGAAAAAGCAGAAGCTTTACTAGCTGAAAAATCATTAAATACTATGCATGGTTCTTTACAGGAATTGCACGAACATTGGAAAAATGTAGGGCCAGTGGAAGGAGAACAAAGAGAAATTATTTGGGAGAAATTCCAAGAAATAAGCAGAAAATTAAATAAGAAAAGAAACGACTATTTTACTAAAAGGAAAGAGATAGATGCTGATAAATTAGCAAAAAAAGATGCAATTTGTCAAAAAATTATTGATTTAAATAAAGAAAACTCAACTTCACATAGCAAATGGCAATCACTTACTAATCAATGCAATGATCTTGAAAAAGAATGGAAAGGAATTGGTAGACTAGCAAAAACAGACAACAAAACAGCTTGGAATAATTTACGAACTGCTCTAAATGAGTTCTATAATAAGAAGAATGCTTTTTACAAAGAAAAGAAAGAGGAAGTAAAGGAAGCATTAAATGCAAAAATTGCAATTGTAGAAAAAGCTGAAGCATTGCAAAACAGCACAGATTGGCAAGGAACTGGAAATACACTAATCAAACTTCAAGAAGAATGGAAAAATTCAAGTTTTGCTCCAGCTAAGCAATCTAATGAGATATGGAAAAGATTTAGAACTGCATGCGACACCTTCTTTAATGCCAGAAAAGCACACTACAAAGAATTAGATAAAGAAAAAGAAGGAGCTTATACTGAAAAAGCTAACTTACTGAAGGAAGTAGAAAGTTTTAAAGCATCTTCTGACACAAAAGAAGATATTAAGAAATTAAAAGAGTTCAGTTCAAAATGGAAAACTCTTGGACATGTACCTAGAAACAAGATGAAAATTAATGATCAATTTTTCACTTTACTAAACTCAAAATTTGAAGATCTAGGACTAAGCAAAAAAGCTTTAGCAAACGAACAGTACAAAAATAAAATTAGTTCACTTAAAGGAAATAACAAAGCTGTTGAAAGCGAACAAAGATTTCTGAGAGGAAAAATTGATGCCCTTATAAAAGACATCTCTCAGTACGAAAATAACATATCATTCTTTGGGCATGGAAAAGGAACTGAACCTTTAAAAAAGCAAGTTGAGCAACAAATTGAAAAAGCTAAAAAAGAAATTGAAGAGTTGAAATCAAAATTGCAAATGCTAAAATAAAAGCACATGCAATTTAAACTGCAATCAGAGTTTTCTCCTACTGGAGACCAACCAACAGCAATTAAAGAATTAGTTGAAGGATTACAAGATGGTTCTAACTTTCAAACTTTATTAGGAGTAACAGGATCAGGAAAAACATTTACAATTGCAAATGTGATTCAAGAAGTGAATAGACCCACTCTTGTTTTAAGCCATAACAAAACTCTTGCAGCTCAACTGTTTAGCGAATTTAAACAATTTTTTCCTGACAATGCAGTAGAGTACTTTGTATCCTATTACGATTACTACCAACCAGAAGCTTACATACCTAGCTCAGGAACTTTCATTGAAAAAGATTTATCAATAAATGAAGAAATTGAAAAATACAGACTCAACACCACTTCTACCCTCTTATCAGGAAGACAAGATGTAATTGTAGTTTCATCAGTAAGTTGTATTTATGGTATTGGAAACCCAGAAGACTTTCATAATGGAATAATTGATCTAGCAGAAGGGGATATTATCAGTAGAGATCAGTTTTTGCAAAAATTAGTATTAGCACTTTACAGTAGAACAACTGCCGAATTTACAAGGGGTAACTTTAGAGTAAAAGGAGATACAGTTGATATTTTTTTAGCACATAATGATATTGGATATAGAATTCATTTCTTTGGAAATGAAATAGAAGAAATTGAAAGTTTTAACCCAGAAAATGGCAAAATAATTGATACACTTGAAGAAATTAGGATTTTTCCAGCAAGTATATTTGTAGCTTCAAAGGACAAAATACATGGCGCAATTTCTGACATACAAGATGACTTACGAAAACAAGTAGATTACTTTCAGGAGATTGGACTGAGCACAGAAGCTAAAAGACTAGATGAGAGAACTCATTTCGATCTTGAAATGATTAAGGAATTGGGGTATTGCTCAGGAATTGAAAATTACTCACGATACTTTGATGGAAGGAAAGAGGGCAGTAGACCCTTCTGTTTATTGGACTACTTCCCAGATAATTTTCTGACAGTTATTGATGAAAGTCATGTAACCCTACCACAAGTAAGAGCAATGTATGGAGGTGATAGATCAAGAAAGAACAATCTAGTTGAGCATGGCTTCAGATTACCAGCTGCAATGGATAATCGCCCATTAAAATTTGAGGAATTTGAGATGATTAATCATCAAACAATATATGTTAGTGCAACTCCTGCTGATTATGAATTAGAAAAATCAGAAGGGATAGTTGTAGAGCAAGTAATTCGCCCAACAGGACTACTAGACCCCATAATAGAAGTCCGTCCTAGCAAAAATCAAATTGATGATTTACTAGAGGAAATTAGAATAAGAATAGAAAAAAAAGAAAGAGTTCTTGTTACTACATTAACAAAACGAATGGCTGAAGAATTCAGTAAGTATCTTACAAAATTTAGCATTAAATGTAGGTATATTCATTCTGATGTAGATACACTTGAAAGAGTAGAAATATTACACGGATTAAAAGAAGGAGAATTTGATGTACTTATAGGTGTAAATCTACTAAGAGAAGGATTAGATTTACCTCAAGTAAGTCTTGTAGCAATAATGGATGCCGACAAAGAAGGATTTTTAAGATCAGAAAGAGCCTTAACACAAACTGCTGGTAGAGCAGCAAGAAACATAAACGGACTAGTAATCATGTATGCTGATAGAGTTACAGGATCAATGGAAAGGACAATAAAAGAAACCAACAGAAGACGGAAAAAACAGAAATCTTACAACAAAAAGAAAGGCGTGTCACCTCAACCATTACTAAAGAAAAAGGATAGCGAATTAGTGCGAAACCTTAATCCATATAAAGTTACAACACCAAATTCTAAACCAATAATTGACTCATCATCAGTAGAGCAATTGCAAAAAATGGCAAAACACACTAAAAAAGAGATGGAAAAAATGGCAAAGAATCTTAACTTTATGGAAGCTACACGATTAAGAGATGAACTACAGGAATTAGAGGAAAAACTAAAAAACAAAGCATAAAAAAAGCGAGCTTTTTGCTCGCTTTTTTTCTATATTATATTTTGCTAATTAAGCGTTTACAATATTTTTAGCTACTGGTCCTTTTTCACCATCTCCAGGTTCGAATGCTACAGCTGCTCCTTCTTTAAGAGTTTTGTATCCTTCTACTTGAATTTCTTGAAAATGAGCAAAGTAGTCAGTTCCGTCTGAACCTTCAATAAAACCATACCCTTTACTTGCGTTAAACCATTTTACTGTTCCTTCCATAATTGTTTTTTTTTAAAATTTATTAATACTAGTGGGAACAACCCCACAAAACTGCTGCAAAGATAACAAAATATTTAATATAGCAACTTTGCAGTAGCTACTAGAGTATTTTTCAATAACATAGCGATTGTCATAGGACCAACCCCACCAGGAACTGGCGTAATAAAGCTCGATTTCTTTGATACCTCATCAAAAGCTACATCTCCGAGAAGCTTCCAGCCACTTTTTGTTTTGTCAGACTTTACTCTTGTAATCCCTACATCAATAATGCAAACCCCATCTTTTACCATATCAGTAGTTACAAACTCAGCTTTACCAAGAGCAACTATCAAAATATCAGCTGTTTTAGTGATCTCTTTAAGGTTTTGTGTTCTACTATGTGTAAGAGTAACCGTGCAATTTCCTGGATTATTATTACGAGCCATTAAAATACTCATTGGTGAACCAACAATATGACTCCTACCTATAACTACACAATGTTTACCGGAAGTTTCTATCTTATACCTTTCCAATAATTCTAAAATACCAGCTGGAGTTGCTGGTAAATAAGTTGGTAAGTTCAATGCCATTCTACCAATATTTGCAGGATGAAATCCATCTACATCTTTTATAGGATTGATAGTTTCAGTTACTTTCATTTCATCAATATGAGCAGGCAAAGGCAACTGGACAATTAAACCATCAATATCAGAATTATTATTTATCTTTTTCACCTCAGCTAACAACTCTTCCTCAGATACATCAGCATTAAAACGAACTAATGTAGAATCAAAACCAACTTTATTACATGCTTTTACTTTTGCATTTACATAAGTTTCACTTGCTCCATCACTCCCAACTAAAATAGCAGCTAAATGAGGTTTCTTTCCTCCACCAGCAACTAAGGAAGCAACTTTAATTGCAATCTCATTTTTTATATCGTTAGCTGTTTTTTTTCCGTCAAGTAATATCATTAGTTTTTTATTATTGGCTGTTGGTTTTACACACCCCTAACGCCTGTTTATAGAGAGGAATATTTCAAACATTTAATCTAAAGTCTAACATTTATGTACTAAAATCTACTATTTACATTCCAGGAATACCGCCCTTCCCTTTCATCATTTGCATCATCTGCTTTGCTCCACCACCTTGCATCATTTTCATCATTTTACCCATCTGACTGAATTGCTTAATCAATTGATTTACCTCAACTACTGTAGTACCACTTCCACTAGCAATTCTTTTCTTACGACTACCATTCAACAACTTAGGATTTTCTCTTTCTTGCTTTGTCATAGAATGAATAATTGCTTCAATTCCTTTAAAAGCATCATCATCCATATCAACACCTTTCATTGCTTTACCCATCCCAGGAATCATTCCAACTAAATCCTTCATGTTACCCATCTTTTTGACTTGCTGAATCTGTTTTAAGAAATCATCAAAACCAAATTGATTTTTAGCAATTTTCTTCTGAACTCTCCTTGCTTCTTCCTCATCAAATTGTTGCTGAGCACGCTCCACTAATGAGATAACATCTCCCATTCCTAAGATACGAGAAGCCATTCTGTCTGGATGAAAAACATCTAAGCCATCCATTTTTTCAGAAGTACCAATAAACTTAATCGGCTTATCAACTACAGAGCGTATAGTAAGTGCAGCACCACCTCTTGTATCACCATCTAACTTTGTGAGGACCACCCCATCAAAATTTAACTTTTTATAAAAGGCTTGTGCTGTATTTACAGCATCTTGCCCTGTCATTGCATCAACTACAAAAAGAGTTTCATTCGGATTAACTGCTGATTTTACAGCTGTAATCTCTTTCATCATTTGTTCATCAACAGCCAAACGACCAGCAGTATCAATTATAACAACATTATGTCCGTTAGTTTTTGCATGCTTAATTGCTGCTTGTGCAATTTCAACAGGATTTTTATTTTTTCTATCTTGATATACATCAACACCAACTTGTTCAGCCAATACGCCAATCTGATCAATAGCTGCTGGACGATACACATCACAAGCAACCAATAACGGACGCTTGTTCTTTTTACTTTTAAGCAATAAAGCTAATTTACCAGAAAAAGTAGTTTTACCACTACCCTGCAAACCAGCAATAAGAATAACTGTTGGAGAGCCATCCAAAGAAATATCAGATTGCTCGCTTCCCATGAGATTAGCCAACTCATCTTTCATTATTTTGGTAAGCAATTGCCCAGGATCAATAGCTGTAAGCACCTTTTCACCCATTGCTTTTTCCTGAACTCTAGATGTAAATGATTTAGCAGTTTTAAAATCAACATCAGCCGCAAGTAGTGCCTTACGGATTTGTTTCATTGTTTGGGCTACATTAATCTCGGATATACTCCCTTGCCCCTTTAATACTTTAAACGCCTTATCTAGTTTTTCTGATAAATTCTCAAACATTTCTTTTTACTTTTTTAACTTTACAAAAGTAATGAATTCAATCATTACTCCACAACCACTCCATATAAATCAAAGTGGTCTGTTTTTTCAATCTTAATATTAGCAAAATCACCCATTCTTATATAGGTTTCATTTGCTTTTACTAACACTTCATTATCTACATCAGGGCTATCAAATTCAGTTCTACCAATAAAGTAGTCTCCTTCTTTCCTGTCAAATAGCACTTTAAAAGTCTTGCCTATTTTCTTTTGATTTAATCCCCAAGAGATATGAGTCTGCATGTCCATAATTTCTTCTTGCCTTGCTTTCTTCACTTCATCAGGCACATCATCTTCCAAAACATGGGCAGAAGTATTTTCCTCATGCGAATAAGTAAACACCCCCAATCTATCAAACTTGGTATCCTGAACCCATTGTTTTAATTCTTGGAATCTTTCTTCTGTTTCACCAGGATAACCAACAATCAATGAAGTGCGAATAGCCATATTTGGTACTTTTTTCCTAAAAGCTTTTAATAAATCATTTGTCTTTTGATGAGAAGTTCCTCTTTTCATAGACTTCAAAATCTCATTATTAATGTGTTGTAAAGGAATATCAATATAATTACATACCTTATCATTATCTCTAATCACATCCAACACATCCTGCGGGAACCCTGTCGGGAAAGCATAATGCAAACGAATCCACTCAATACCCTCCACTTTGGAAAGTTCAATTAGCAAATCAGCCAACCTTCTCTTTTTATAGATATCCAACCCATAATACGTTAAATCTTGAGCAATAAGAATCAATTCTTTTACCCCATTTTTGGCTAAGTTTTTAGCCTCAATGACTAACTGTTCAATAGGAGTAGATTTGTGCTTTCCTCTCATCAATGGAATAGCACAAAACGAACAAGGTCTATCACAACCTTCAGCAATTTTAAGGTAAGCATAATGCTTAGGTGTAGTTGTTAATCGTTCTCCTAACAACTCGTGCTTGTAATCCGCACCTAAAACTTTCAATAATTTTGGCAAATCAGTTGTGCCAAAATACTGATCAACATTAGTGATTTCTCGTTCTAAATCTGGCTTGTATCGCTCAGAAAGACAGCCTGTAACATATAACTTATCAATACTACCCGCTTCTTTTCTTTCTGCTTGTTCTAAGATAGTATTGATAGATTCCTCCTTTGCATTATCAATAAAACCACAAGTATTTATCACAACAATATTAGCATCATCTTTTTCTGACTCATGCTCAACATCCATTTTGTTGGCTGCTAATTGACCCATCAAAACCTCAGAATCATACACATTTTTAGAACAGCCTAAAGTGATAACATTAATCTTATTTTTCTTTGTTGATTTTGTTCTCATTAATTAAATAGTGAGTCTACAAACTCATTTTTATTAAACACTTGTAAATCTTCTACTCCTTCTCCTACACCTATATATCGCACAGGAATTTGAAACTGATCAGAAATACCAATCACCACCCCTCCTTTTGCTGTACCATCTAGTTTGGTAAGCGCCAAAGAATTTACTTCAGTAGCTTTTGTAAACTGTGTAGCTTGCTCTATAGCATTTTGCCCTGTTGAGGCGTCTAACACCAACATTACATCATGTGGAGCTTCAAGAATTACTTTTGCCATTACATTTTTTATCTTAGTCAATTCGTTCATCAAATTAATTTTATTGTGCAATCTTCCTGCTGTATCAATAATCACAACATCAGCACCACTTGCTTTTGCTGACTGTAAAGTATCAAAACAAACAGATGCAGGATCAGAACCCATATCTTGTTTTACAATTTCTACACCAACCCTATCAGCCCAAATCACTAATTGGTCAACAGCAGCAGCACGGAAAGTATCAGCAGCACCTAGCACTACTTTTTTACCTTGTTGTTTAAACTGGTGCGCTAACTTCCCTATTGTTGTCGTTTTCCCTACGCCATTAACACCAACCACCATAATCACATAAGGCCCATCAACTTTAGGGATTTCGTCATAACCTTCCTTCATTAATAAGGAAATTTCTGCTTTTAGAAAATCATTTAGTTCAGCAGTATTGATATACTTATTTTTCGCTACTCTCTCCTCTAATTTACCAATAATTTTTAATGTGGTTTCCACCCCAATATCTGAAGTAATTAACGCTTCTTCAATATCATCAAGTGCCAGCTCATCAATAGTTGATTTGCCCGCAACTGCTCGTGATATTTTACCAAAAACATTTGTTTTAGTTTTTTCTAAACCCTTGTCAAGTTTTTCTTTTTTATCTTTTGAAAAAAAATTAAATATCCCCATTATTAATGCCTTTTTTAAACAGAAAAAGCTCCTTTCAAAAATAGAAAGAAGCTTTTAATTTGTGTATAATTTAATACTATTTTTTTGCAAAGAATTCTTTTACCTTATCCTTTGGTACAATTTCACTTTTAAAAGAGTAAGATCCGCCCTCTGTTTTAACCATTTTCACAGCTTTAGTAAACGCCTTAGCTCCTTTCTTCTGTAATGATGCTACTGTCTTTTTTGCCATTTTCTTTTATTTTATTTCTTTATGAACAGTCATTTTCTTCATAATAGGGTTGAATTTTTTCAATTCCATTCTATCTGGAGTGTTCTTCTTATTCTTAGTAGTAATATAACGAGATGTTCCTGCTAATCCGCTTGCTTTATGCTCAGTACATTCTAAAATAACCTGAATTCTATTTCCTTTCTTTGCCATCTTCTTATAATTTATTGGGCTGCAAATTTAATTAAATAATCTAATACCAAACCAAAATTTACATCTTTTTAACATCTATAAAAAACAAGTCATCTCTTACTTTAAAATCATGCTTATCAAAGCCTCCTAAATCTTGCTCTTTCCACTCCGAATTTGGGTAAACCCAAAAATCCTTACTTCCTGTATTTATCAAAATAGGCATGTCAAATTCAGGAATTGCTTCCCACCTGCACAAGAAAGTAATATTCTTCCCTTCTTTTTGAAACTTATATTGAAATTCTGGGATTTTCTTACTTTTCAAATACTGACTAAAAAAAACTGTAAAATCTTTTCCTGATTTTTCATTGATATAATCCATGACTACTTGTCCATCTACAGTTTGATACTTAAAATCATTTGCAATTCCTTTTATAATGTCAAACCATAACTCATCATCTTCAATGAGATTTCTTAGAGTATGCAGCATTAATGAGCCTTTAAAATACATATCTCCACTACTTCCTGTTTGGTTGACATGATATGGACCTATAACTGCATTGTCATTGCTAACACTCCTTTTTTGGTTATTTACATAACTCAACATAGCATCATATCCATACATACACTCAACATACAATACTTCAGAATAAGTACAAAACCCTTCATGCACCCACATATCCGCAATATCATTTGTGGTAATAGAATTTCCCCACCACTCATGCCCACTTTCGTGAATAATAATAAAATCAAAATCTAGGCCATCAATATGAGAGGTGTTACCATGATAACCTGGTAAGTAATCATTCCCATAAGCAATAGCCGACTGATGTTCCATTCCTAAATAAGGTGTTTCAACTAAAGCATAACCATCATTCCAAAAAGGATATTCTCCAAAGTAATTTTCAAAACATTTCATCATAGGCTTTACCTGTTTAAAATGCTCTTTTGCCTTTTCTAAGTTATCATGCAATACATAATAATCCATCCTTAATGTATCTTTTAAAGAAATATAAGAATCTGAGAAATGCGTGTAATCGCCAATATTTAGCGTTACATTATAGTTATTTATAGGATATGAAACAAACCATTCACTTACATTTACCCATGATTCCAAATATTGATTCCAAACAGATGTGTCACTTCTTAAATCTCCATTTGCAATAATCTTTAAAGGATAACGAGCCGTACAAGTAATACGCATACTATCTGGCTCATCCGATTGATGATCTTTATTAGGCCACCAAACACTAGCCCCTAAACCTTGACAAGAAACTCCAATCCAAGGGTTTCCATTACTATCTTTTTTCCAGGAAAAACCACCATCCCATGGAGCATTAACTGCCACTCTTGGATATCCTCCATACCAGACTTTAATACTTAACTGCTCACCTTTCTTAACTTCACGATTGAAATAAACATAAACAGCATCAAATTCTCTGCTAAATTCTAATTGAGACTTTTCAAATTCGATAATTTGCACCTCCATATTAGAAGCTAAATCTATTTGAAACCAGCTAAAATCTGTTAATGCAGTAAAATGAATAATATTATGTGACCTCTCAATAGACTTTTCCTGTTCATCAATCATCACTTTTAAATCATAGAAAGTAACATCATAGCAAGTTCTAATAGGAGTAAGATTTCCTCTTAAACTATCTTTTCGGCTAAATTCTTGCGCTTGTCCAACAAATGCAAGAGTTAAAAGAAATATTAAAATTTTATTTTTTTTCATAAAAAAAGCCCTTTTGAAAGGGCTATTTTAAAATTGATTATTTTTTATTTTGTGAATGCAATTTCACAAGATGAAGTTTGTGTTCCTGCTAAAGGAATTTCAAAAGCTAAGTTTAATGTCAAATCACCATTAGAAGCAGACTCAATAATTCCTGAACCTGTAATATCAACATCAACTACACCAAAGTCTCCTGTATCAACTGAAATTTTTTGATCATCTTGAATAGTAACTATTCCTGAATAAGAAACATTAGCCAACACATTCTCTCCATTTATATCCATAGACACAACCCCTGCCCCTTCTCCTGTTATCTCGATAGTTTCAGGAAACATATCATTCAGTGGTACTGGGAAATCTCCTGCTAAAGGAATACTAATAATAAGATCATCACATACAGAAGAAATATTCCATATTCCTTGAGCAAAATCATATGCAAATACACAGCTACCATCATTAGTTGTCGCATCAGGCATGTAATTCATGGCACTACTTTCTATACAGCCATCAATTTCTTTCTTACAAGAAGAGACTAAAAGAAATATTGCTAGAAACAATAATACTGGTATTTTAAAGATATTTTTCATTTTGATTGTAATTTAGTTATTAAATAAAAAAAGTTGCCATCAAAGATAGCAACTTTTTATAAATAAATATAATTAATTGATTATACTAGTATATTACCGTTTGCTTTAGCTTCAGCTAAAACAGCTGCAATACCTTTTTTATCAATTGTTCTAATTGCATTAGTAGAAACTTTTAATATTACAGTTTCTCCTGTTTCAGGAACAAAAAACTTTTTAGTTTGTAAGTTAGGATAAAACCTTCTTTTAGTTTTATTCTTAGCATGAGAAACATTGTTCCCTACCATTACTTTCTTTCCTGTTATTTGACAAATTCTTGACATATCTTCTTATTTTTGGGCTGCAAATATACAATCTAATATAAATAAATTGAAGTTTATTCTTCTTTTTTTATTTTCTCAATTAACATCCTTAAACTTTCATCAGTCGCCTGATTAACAACACTTTCCCTAATTCCTGAAAAGTAAAATTTGCTTGAAATAACTTCTGACGGTGTTGCAATTGCTATAAAAACAGTGCCAATAGGATTTTTTTCTGTTCCTCCTAAAGGCCCAGCATAACCACTTGTTACTACTGAAAAATCAGAATTAAACTTATCTTGCACATTTAAAGCCATTTGCTCAACAACTTCAGAGCTTACCTCAGTCTTTTCATCAATTAATCTTTTAGAAACACTCAAAACATTAACCTTTATCTCATTTTGATAAGCAATAATACCACCTTTAAAATAAGCCGAAGAACCTGAAATAGAAGTGATTTTTGATGCAATTAAACCAGAAGTGCAACTCTCAGCAACTGAAATACTAATATTTTCAGCAATACATAAATCATGCAATTGCTTAATAATATCCATCTCTAAAAAGCAGTAGTTGGACCTGTAATATGCTTTACTTCTTTTGGCCTAATACTCATCACAGGAATATCAGAATTATTAATAATATAACGAGCAGTAACACTAATATTATTAGACAATGTAAGCTCTTCCTTCTTAGTCATTATCATTATCAAATCAGCATCAAATTTCTTTTCGTAATCAAAAACAAAATCACCTAGAGTTCTCTTTTTCTCACCCTCAACAATTTCAGAAGTACACTTTACCCCCGCATCTAAAATAAACTGTTCAACTTGTTTAATGTTCTTAATAAGCTTAGCTCTCACCTCATTATTATCTCTTAAAACAACTGAAACTATTCTAATTGTAGCATCCCAATATCTTGCAAATTCTAAAGCATAAGTTACTTTTTCTTTAGTCTGTTTTTCTAAATCTAAAGGTAAAATCATATTCTCACAACCATCTCTATGAGATTTTCCTTTAATAGTAATCACCGGGCATTTTGAAAGTCTTACCACTTTCTCGGCATTAGAGCCAATAAATTTACTTTTACTATTAACACCATTAGTTCCCATTACAATTAAATCTGCAGAAATCATATCAGCAACCTTATTTACCTCTTGATAAACCCTACCTTTAGCAACCATAGTATCAACATCTATCCCATATTTTAAGCTATATTCAGCAGCAATAAGCTCTAACTTTTCTTTTACTTTCTTTTTTAATTCATCTGAATTATCATCTAAAAACAAAGACTGAATCATACTTTGCTCCTCAATAACCGACAATAGCACAACATCAGAATTCTTGATTTTTGCTAGATTAAATGCTTGACCCAACGCAATTATTGATTGTTCAGAAAATCCGATAGGGACTAATATTTTACTTGCTGACATATTGATTAAATTTATTATGTTTGACAATGCAAAATTACACATTTATATGAACATGATAAGTGATACTGAAT
>Ga0209223_10000880_pt1 | contig 34102 bp, 26 predicted proteins | sample COG_06_FD_184750 | JGI IMG/M metagenome (GOLD analysis project Ga0209223, IMG submission 184750) | Pelagic Microbial community sample from North Sea - COGITO 998_met_06 (SPAdes) (version 2) | ecosystem: Environmental > Aquatic > Marine > Neritic zone/Coastal water | place: Helgoland, sampling...
AATTTTATAATATAAATTTGAAAATTGTCATTCATATTATTAAATTGAAAATTAATAGAATTATTATCAAATGTAGTATAAATAATAGTAGGTTCAATGAATCTATAAATATTACGTTCATCTAAAGTATATTTAACATCATACATATATGTCATATCATTATCAAGTTTAATATTACTAAATGTATCAAGCCTAATATCAAGTTTTTTATAATTTAAATTATTATTTAAAGATAATTCGGTAGGATTATGTGGAGATTGGTATATATAATTACCTTTAACAATTAAATCATTTAATTTAAGACTATCAATAATATTTTTATTAAATATAGGATCAAATGTATTTAAATAATTTACTGCTTTTAAAACGTTGTAAGATTCTAATTTATTACCTATACTGATACTACTAATAGTATTAATGATATTTGAATTACCAATAACTATAGGATTTTCTTTAATTGAATTATTATTACCAATAACAATTAAATTAGATTGATAAAGATCATAACTAGTATTATAACCACCAATATATATAGTATTAATAGCATTAATAGCTTCATTTAAATTATAATTACCTACAATAGTATTATTAACACTCGAAATTAATTCATTACCAATATAAGATCCGTGAATAACATTATTACTTATATTAGATTCAATATTATTAATACAATTAAAACCTATGATATTATTATTATTATTGTAAATTAACTTATTACCTATTAAAGATCCTATTGTTATAGAATTATTATCAGAAACCAATCTTTCATCACCACCAATACCATTATTAACTATATACACTAAATTAGAAGAACTTTCAGTTAAATTAAAACCATATCGATAACCTATAATAATACTATCATTAATATCAGCACAATTAAATGCAGTATCTTTACCTAATATAATGTTTCGTTCTCCTGTAATATTAGTTCCAGCATCTTGACCTATTTTAGTATTTTCTAATTCTTTTGTAACAAGGTCAATAGATTGATTATAAGTGAAACTAATTTTTTCGGAAGATGTCATATTATTATTAGAATAAATAAAAAAAGAAGTATAAAAACTATTTATATAGGATTAACCTGTATATTAAATGGATTATTTTTTAAAGCACTTAAGGTGTCTTTATCTAATCTATTTTCATAAGAATTAAGTTGTGAACTTTCTTTAGTAATACCATTAACATTGCTATTAGGTGTTGCTTGATATACTTTTTCAACGTTATGCATTTTACGTGGTGCTAAACTTTCAACAATACTTTTATTTGATTTCATATTAATACTTCCATTGTTAATTTTACTTAAACTACTTTGACCACCATTTGGTATATGTCCAGCATCTATTAAGATCTTTTCACGTGTTCCGTCTATTTCAGCATTATCGGTAGCTAAATGCGATATTTGTTCTTTAACATTAGTATTACTAGCACCAATATATTCATTATGTGTTGATTGTTTATTTGTATCTTTAGCAAAAGGTTTGCTTGATAAATAACCACCAAATAAACCTTCCAATATACCACCTAAGAATCCTTCAGATTTATGTATAGTAGTTTCTTTTGTTGTTGTTTTAGCAACTAAATCAGTGCTATATGCTACTGTTTTATAAACAACACCACCTATATTACGATAAACATCTTTAATAGCTACGGTTTCATTTGTAGTAGTTCTTGCTTTATCTTGCATCTCTGTATAAGTTCCTTCACCTGCTTTTACATTTAATTGTTGAGCATCGTGTATTAATGTTTCTTTTGTAGTTGTTTTAGCATCATCTTGAATAGCACTATATGTTCCATCTTCACCTTTAAGATTTAGTTTTTCGGAATCGTGTATAGTTGTTTCTTTAGTAGTAGTTTTAACATCATCTTGAATAGCCGTATATGTTCCATCTTCACCTTTAAGATTTAGTTTTTCGGCATCGTGTATAGTTGTTTCTTTAGTTGTAGTTTTAACATCATCTTGGATAGCAGTATATGTGCCGTCTTCACCTTTAAGATTTAATTTTTCGGCATCGTGTATAGTTGTTTCTTTAATAGTAGTTCTAGTAATGTCATTAGGATCGTGTACAGTAATTGCTTGAGGCATTTGAGGATTCATCATACCTTCTTGTCTAGGCGCATCTATCAAATATTCTTTAATACTATTCTTCATTGTATCTACTAAAGGACTTACAACTGCATTAACTAAACTAGTTAAATTAGTTACAACTGTTTTAGTTTCATAATTATTACGTTCATTATCATATACAACCACATTAGCTTTACCATAATCATCATTTGTATTTTGTAAATTAACCGTATCTTTAGCAACACCAGTATATTCAATATGTCCTAAAGGTGCGTTTGTTTGTTTAATATTTTGATTACTTCTTTCGGTTGGTTTAGTATAAGCACCAGTAGTAACAAAGAAGTTTTCTTTATTTTGTTCAAATGTTCTTTCTGGTAGATTTTTAACAACATTTTCGGTCATAGATCTTTTAGTAACACTATTAGTTTTAGGTCCTTGAAATGGTATTTGAAAGGTTTTACTTGTTTGATCTGTTTTAGGTTTATTTGCTTGTAAATCAGGTGGGGCAGCATATCTTAAAGCATCTGTTTGTTGAAAACCACCAATACCTGCAGAAGAAAAACCACGATTTAAACCAGGACCAACTCTAATTTGTTGTATAGGAAACTCATTATTTCTGGATAAAGGATCAACTACACGTGATTTTAAAAACTCATCATTGTTTCGCATTCCTCTAGAACAAACTTGATCATTAATACTTGGCTTAAATAAACAAGGGACTTCTGTTTTTTTCATATATAATGAATCATTACCACTCATACGATCTGTATAATTTGACATTCTTTCAACATCAACATTTTGTGTTACATTACCTTTTAAAAAAGGAACCATATTGTTATGAATATAATCTGATTTTTCCATTTTCATACCACTTAAATTATCATTATTATCTTCAATTTCTGAAAACATTGAAGCAAATGCGGGTCTAGGAACTATTCCAGTTTCCATAGGATTTTGCGCTTTATTATACATTTTAGTTCCACGTATTAATTCATCTCGTTTAACATCTGTATAATAGGTTGATGAATATATATTATCTAAAGAAGACTGTTTAAACATAGTATTATTATTATTAAATAAAAATAAATATTAAAAAATGATACTCATTTTAAATAAAAATTAAAATGACAGAACAACAAAATAATATTGATGAATTAAATCTTCAAATTAGAAATAAATATAATAAAAATATAGAAATATGGAAAAGTCTTGATGATAAGACATTATATGATAAATATATCGAATGTCCATCCGTAAAAAATAAAATTAATAATCTAAAAAAATATCTTAAAGAAACTAATATTACTGAAGAACAAATTAATAATATAAGTAATAATAAAGATTTTTGTTTAGAATTTTTAATTCCACCAGGAACAAAAGGTGCAGTAAGAGGCAATGAGTTTAATAATATTATAAAAAATAAAATATTATCATTCACATTTTTAGATGCAGATTATGATATTCAATTCGAAAAGAAATGTATTAATTTAGCAACAGACGAAATACCAGACTTTTACATTCTAAATACGAAACTTAATAAAGCAATAATTGGTATGAATCAAATATCTTTAATTGGTGGTGGTCATCAAACAAATAGAGCATCAAAGTATATATTAAATAATAAATCAAATGATGATAATAAAACTATTTGTTTAATAGCGGAATATCCAAAATTAATAAAAAGTAAAAATAAAACTTATAAAATATTTTCAAAAGGTTTTGAAAATAACATATTGTTATATCTTTCAGATTTAGAGAGTATTATTAAAGAATATTTCAAAATTGAATAGTATTAACTGTCTTAATTAATTCAGGTTTAGATATAGATTTAGGACCAACTGTATTATCTTTATCATTAAAATTCAATTTATTGAACTTTTCCAAAAAACTATCTATATCTATATCCTCTTTAACTTTAACAAAATAATGACTTTGAACACTTTTATCATCAATTTCTTTATCACATTTTGTAGTATTTACTCCAACACGTCTTATTGATAAATCTGGTTTATCTTCTTTTTTAACAAAAGAAATATATTTAGATATTTCATCTTTTACTACTAAACGTTCTGTAGATTCTTTCTTCCATATTTGAAAAATGGATGGAACATTATGATCTTTATCATCTAATGTAAAAGCATCGTCATCTAAATCAATTGATAACTTTAAATGAAAATCAAGTAAAAATATCTTTTTACAACTGTCTTTTTTAAAACTTTTTGGTAAAATAAACGAAATTGTTGTAGCAAACTTACAACAATATTTGATAAACTTTTTACACGTAGAAGACTGACGACCAAATGGAGGATTTCCTATTATATGTATAGTGTTATCTTTAATAGGTTCATAATCAAATTTTAAAAAATCTAAAACTTTAATTTCTTCAATATCTGGTTTAATATCAAATGCTAATATTTTATTATTTGGATATAGTTTTTTTAATTCTAATAAAAATGCTCCATTACCTGCGGAAGGTTCAATTATAATATCATCGTCTTTTATTGAAATATATTTACTTATGTTATCTAAACATCCAATAACAATATTAGTTTTAGTATAAAATTTATCAGTTGTATCTCTTTTTAATCCTTTTTTCATTATATAATTAATATATTATATATATTAATATCATTTTTAATCAATTTTCTTTAATTCACGAAATGTTTTTATAAGATTTACAATATTTTTATCAATTTTATCAATCTTAACTTCTAGTTCTGTCTTAGATTTAGTTTTAATACAAGCAAAGTATATCATCAACAAAAATACTAAATTACTAATTACCAACATCATATAAATATTTGTGGTATGGCAATCACTTGTCGTTAAACCATTATCATTAAATGTTGTTAAAGAATCCATTATTAATTAATGTAATATTAAAATCATTTTTTATATAAAAATGATTAAAAAAAATAATTAAAACATAATGACTAGCATTGAAACCATTTTTGATTATAAGACTACTATTAATATTGCTTTTGATATTGATAATTACAATGAAGAAGATATTCTTAAAATGATAAAAGAAAAATTCAATATTATTAAACAATGTAAAACAGAAGATATTGATGAAACTATAATAAAGGCAAATGCAATTGAAGATTTTGGTTGCGACTGTTATGCTTGTATTAGTGGTAGTGTAAAAGACTGTTCAAAATAATATATTTATACCAGTGTTAAAGTTCCATTATTAGCAATATCATAAGCATTTAATGGAACTGCTTTAATATCTCCAATATTTTCGTGTCCAAAAAACTCAACATCTAAATATGCACGAGAGTTTGTAGGGGGAGTTGCTGAATTATCACGAACTTTCCATTTTATTTCTAATTGGCATTCAGTTGGTCCTTTTCTAATAACTGTAGGTTCAACTGGGAAATCATATTGATCATGGACTGAATCAAATATATCAGCAACTGTAACAATTGCTGGATTACTATTTCCATTATCTTGAGGATTAACAAAAATTTCAAATCTACGATAAGCGATTTGTCCATTACTACCTGCAACGTGTAATTTACAGGTCATTCTAAAAACAAAAGTTCCGTCGTCTGGTGTTAAAAATGGATCTACACCTGAATTATCAGAATTAGCATAAGCTATATCATTTTTATTCCAAGTAAATGTAAATCCAGTTACACAGCAATGAACAAAATCACCCGCAGGGTGACTATATACTTTATTACCTAAAGCATACATAATACGATTAGTATGATTTTGTTTGATATAAACAACATCGCGAAGAGCAATACCTTTAGCATTAATATTACCCGCATTATTTTGTTGTCCATTTAATGTAGATGTTCCAGACCATACATCTAATTTATATCTTGGAACATCAGTTCCTATACCTACATCACCTTCTTTCTTTACAATAAAAGGTGTAGCATCATTATCAGTATCTTCTATCAATAAAAGATCATCTGGTAAAGTAGAACTAATATCAGGATCATTACGATTAATATGTAACCACGCTTTTAAATCTACAGAGGTTTCAACACCTAAACCAACACGACCAACATCATCTATACGAAATGGTGTTCTGTCTTGATTTTCTTGTGTATAAAACTCTACTAAATTATAACCACCACCCGATACTGAATTATCTTGAACAACTGTTAAAGCTGTTTTTGTTCCGGTATTATGAATATGGAATGCTGAAGTTTCTTCGGTTACAGTATTAGTAACTACATTAGAACCTTCTGAATATGATATTACATTACCGTAAATTGTTGTAGTGCAACCAGGTTCTCCTATATACACATTAGAACCGTGAATATATGTATTATCTAATTGCGAACGTCCAATAGTAATTCTACTATCAGCATCATTAATTTCAAAATAAGCTTTTTGACTATCTTTATTAAATACAAAAGAATTTGTAGCTAAACTTAAATTATCAGTAGCATTAATATCAATATTTTTTGCTTTTAAATTAATATCTTTGGTGTTTGTAAGAGAACCTATATCAATTTGAGCTAAAGAACCTTCTACATTCTTTTGTAATTTTAAATAAGCACCATCTTCTGGAGTATTTACAGTGTATGTAGATCCTTTTCCTTCAAATATAGTATCGGTTGTTCCAATATTGATATTTTTACCTACAATTGTTGTGTCGCTAGACGTTACATTTTCGCCTATTAAAAGACTTTTTCCATTAATAGTAGTAGTGCTATTAGAATCTGCTGTAGTAATTGTTGTAGTATCACCACTTAATATAGTAGTAGTTGTTGTTTCACCTATATTAACAGTGTTACCATAAATATTCATAATTGAATCAGGTTTTGCAATTTCACCTATAGCAACAGATCTACCATTAATAATAGTTTCACTTGCTTGTCGGTTACTTGTTGTTATTACACTTTTATTTCCATTAATAGTTGTTTCTGTAGTATTTTGACCAGTATTGAGAATTAAACCATTAATAGTAGTTGTACTACTACCTGTATTAGCAATTGTAGTATCATTTCCGTGTATTTTAGTTACACTACTTGTTTCACCAACATTAACAGATTTACCATAAATATTCATAACAGTATCACTTGTCGCATCTTCTCCTACATTAACACTTTTACCATTAATTGTAGTTGTGCTATCAACACCTGCAGTTGTTATTACTGTGGAATTACCATTAAATGTTGATGATGTTGTGTCTTCACCTATAGTAAGTGTTTTACCGTTAATTGTAGTTGTAGAATCTGTTTCTACTGAAGCAATACTAACATTTTTTCCGTTAATATTAACAATATTACCTGTTTCAGCTACATTTAAAGTATTTAGTGTATTTGTAGGTAAATAATCACTACTGTCTTGTGTGCTAGGATGACATACAATATTATTTACAGATAAATTATCTGTCCAGGTTCCACCAACAATACGACATTGCGCATCAATTGAAGTATCAAGTAAATTTTTATATATAGCATCGGCATCTGTTGAAAATACAGTTGCTTTATTTGCATCGCCATTATTAATATTAATAACTCGGTTAATCGAGTAAAGATAAGTTTCTGTCATTTTATATTTAGAATATATTATTTTTTTTTAAAAATAAAGAGAATTAAACGCATTTTATATATAAAATGAGTTTTCTACTTCATTTATAAATTCGTGAATTCTTAATACGTATAATTTATTATCTATAGATATTAATAAATCGTAAATACCACGCATATTTGTAGTTAAAGTTAAAGTAGTATCAATTAATTCAATATTATTTTCAAAATAATATGGATTAAATATTAATTCATATTTCTTACCTATTGCTATTTCACGTAAATCAATATTAGCTATAGTATTTAATATATAAATATCCTTAGATACATTTTCTAAATTAGGAACAATAACTCCATCATAACCCAATTTAATAAAATTATAATCTAACGAAGATGTTCCGTATTCATTAGTAGCTTGTATAGTTTCTGTAAAGTAATTATCAAAATCGTTAACAACATTAGAACTTATTTTCAAATCATTTTCATTATATGTTATATTATTATTAGTTATTTGTAATGATGTAGCATAATCTAATACATTAAGATATTCTTGATCTTTAAATACTACATTAGTTACTTTAGTTGTAGCATTTGTTGTATATTTTATTAAAACTTTAGTTATGTTATTATGTTCCGTAATATTATAAGTATTTAATTCAGTTGTTAAAGCTGTATCTATTGTAGTTCCACTTGTTAGATCATAATTATTATTATTTACAGATATAGTTGTTTGATCATTGTCAATAGTTATAGTAGCGAACTCATTCAACGATACATTTTCATATTTAACATATTTTGTAGAACCAATAATTAATATCTCAGCATTCGCATAAGTTTTAGGTAAATAAATAATATTTGTTGATTTTATCTCAATATAATATTCATCATTTGTTATTAAAATTGGTGTAGTATTTACAGGATGTAAATATACAATATCAACAATAGATGGTTCTATTGTTTTAACAATTGTAGTGTATTTTAAGAATACTCTTTGTATTGGTGTGTAATTTGTTGTAGATCCACCACCACTACTAATAATCTGATCAGATCCAAATACATTAGTAATAAGAGCATTAACATTAGTAAGATCTATTACTTCACCATCAGTTCCACTATTAAATGTAGAACCTACGAGTTCTACATTATTTGCACTTAATGTAAATTGTTTATTACCATCTAATGAAACATTAGAATTATAATAATATTTATTATTATCAATTAATAATAACTCACAATTATCAAATTGTTCTGTAAAATTAGCAGTAAAATTATTATCACTTGAATAACTATATGTAGAACCACTAATAACACTAGCTGAACCAGAATCAAATTCAGGATTAACATCTACAGTAGAAACAAAATTAACAAAATTATTTAATATAGTAACCTTTTCATATGGAGTATATTTTAATACAAACTTAGGATTACTACTAGCATCAGTAACATTAAATACATCTGTTAATAAATTATTAACAACTGTAGTATCAATCGCAATACCATTACTTAAACTAGAATATTTAACATTTAAAGTATTATCTAAGATCTTAATATCATTAAGATCACATTTAATTTGATAAATACCATTTAATACAATATTATTTATGTAATAATACTTATTGTTATCAATTAATAATAAACTAGATATCATATTTTCAGGAAAGTATAAAACAGTTGTTGATTCAATTACAACTGTATTATCAACTATAGCATTAGCACCAATAACATCAATATATTCAATAACTCTATTGTCAATTAAATGGAAATTATTATCACTAAAACTTCTAGGTGCTACTCCAGTTTCTTCTTTAATATTAAAAATATATTGTTCATTTGCGGAATTAATAATCAATCCATATTCTATATTACGGTAATTTGGATAAAATGTTAATATATCATCTGTTATACTATAAAAATTTTCATTATTAACCGATAATTTAGTATCATAAACATTAGATGAAAATAAATGTTTAATATTGTATTCATATAGTCCAGTTGTAAGTGATATATTTTCACTACGAGTTCCAGATCCTTCTGTAATTTCTAATTTCCATTTAGCATTATTCTTAGCATTAATAGCAACAACATAAATATCATACGCAGTTCCACGATTATTACCACTAATAGTAACAATATTATTATCGAAATTATAATTGTTATATAAACTATGCATATCTACAGGTTGTAAATCATTATTTAAGGCATTTGTAGTTCCAGCAATATGTTGTATAAATATATCAGATATAATTGTAGATTGTGAAATATCAAGTTCATAATCCCAAATTACAAAATCACTAAAAATCCAATCACTATTAAGATCACGATTGACATATAAACAATCTAAAGGTATTTCGCAAATTTCAGTTCCAATACTAACACCATTTAATTTGATATTATTTGGCGCAGTTCCATTAGTTTTAACACATAATATAACCCAATCATCAGAACTACCAATATTTTCAATTTTAGTAAGAATTTCTCCACCTAATTGAACAAATCCCCGAAATCCATTCCAATTACCTAGTATTGTATTATCACCACTGATGATCGTTCCTTTATTAGCACCATTATATTTAACAGCAAAACATACAGTCCAATTATCCGTATTAGGCATTGGTATTTTTAAAGATGCATTTTTATCACCTGAAATATAAGTAGCATAAGAATTAATGTTTCCAGATAATACTTCTACAGAAGGTCTGTTATATCCACTTGTATCAACAATACGATTTAAATGTTTATTCCAATTTTTAGAATGATATCTAGCCCATGGTTTATTTTGAATAAAAAAATTATCAATTGGTGGATATGTAGAACCACCAATGTTATAATAATATTCAATATCATATGTAATATTTAAACCTGTAAATAATGTTGTTAAATCATAACTAAGAATATCAGAAGTTATAAAATTACTTTCTTCAACACCAATAACAATAGGTGCAGGTGGTAAATCTTCAGTTAATGTTATTTTCCAAATTAAAGTTTGTGATAAGTTTTTACCAAAAATTTCAATATCATATGTTATACCACGTTGATTTTCAGTAATATATAATATATTATTAGTAATATAAATATTATCACTATACGGATTTGTTATAAATCCATATACTAATCCAACCCCTATAAATACAAAATCTAAATTATAACTTATTATTTGTCCTGTAGTAATTATTAAATTATCAATATTTGGTAATAATTTTTTAGGTATTAAAGGTAGTTCTTTAACATTTAATGTCCAATATGCGGATAATAAATCACCAGCATTTTGTGTAACTTTAAATATAATTGAATAACTAGTATCTCTAAATGAACCTTCAATTTCATATATCATATTAGAGTTATCAATTAATGTAACATTATTATATGGATTTTGTTCTATTTCAAATATCTCTAAATAACTACCTTTAAACTTATCACGTAGATTTATTTGTTTTTTATTATTACTTAATACTATTTTTTTAGCATCTTTCCCAGTTGGTGGTAATGGTTCAGGTTCAGTTATATTAAATATTAATAGTTTTAATGTATCACCTTTTGTAGCATTAATTTTAATATCATAAGAAGTATCTCTAAACGCACCTAGTATAGTTATTTGTTGTAATGTAGTATTAAGATTTACATTATCATGTGGATTAGTTAATAATTCGTAAGTTATAAATTCACCTTTAAAATATTTAGCAATATCAACCACTTTTTCTTTATCATTATCTAATGTAATAAATATTTTAGTTGGATCTAAAGCTTGAGCTACAACTTCTGGTGGAACAACTATAACAGCCTGTGATAAAAACTTACTATTTGTTAAAATAGATGAACTAGGATCTTCTAATGTTTGTTTTAATCCTATAACTGCTTGAGATGGATTAAAATTACTATCAATTTTAGACGGTTTTAATGTAAATTCAACTATTAACGAACCTTCTGTTACTTCTGTTACAATAACACTATCACTTTCAACACCTAAAGATACAGCTATATCTTCTGATACATCAGCTACAAAAGTAGTAAATTGCTCAGTTCCTTCTGCACCGGCAATACTATAATCACTGTTTAATGTTAATGTAGCATCTGCGTCAGGTGGTAATAATTCAACATTACAATTAAGATTTGATCCATGCAATGTATAAACAATGATATTGAGAAATCCTGCTAAACTATCAACATATTTTTTAACACTACGTTGTGAAGGAATTGCAGTAGCACTATCACCTAACATTTCTTCATCATCAACAAAATCTAATAAAGTAACATCAGTTAATCCTGAAAACATTGGTATTTTAGAGGCAGATGCTGCTAAATTAGCAATTGATTGTAATTTAGCACTATAAGCTTGAACATTAGTTCCTATAGCTAATCCTAAATTAGTTCTAGCATTATTAGCAGTATTTGCACCAGTTCCACCATTGACAATTGGTAAATTACTAATAACCTTTTGTGTTAAATCAATTGTTCCATTTAATATATGATCATTAGTAATACCGTGATGTTTAATTTTTAGATTATCAGTTGAATTATCTAATCCTCCGGTTATTGTCGTATCAATATTAATTGCTTTAGCTGATACTAAATTAGGTTGTATTAATGTTTTTAATTGAATATTTTCAATATTTGCAAATCTAAAATCTAAATTATCATTAAGTATATTACCTATAATTTTAATATTACCAGTAATATGTAATTGTTCCAAAGGTTCGCTAATACCTATACCAATTTTACCATCACTTTTAATAATCATACGTTCATCTCCAGTAGTATAAAATTGTAATTCATCATTATCTTCATTATTAGATTCTGCTGTAATATAAGTATCTTGATCTATATCTATAACACCACCTAAAGATCCCCATGCATTTCCAGATCCAAAACCTTCAAATTGATATAATTCTGTATTATAACGAATTAAACCTTGATCATTTTCTGTAAGATTTTTTGGTCTTTGTTCGATATCACCTTTAGGTATTTTAATACTATCTGTTGTATTAATTTCAAAAGATACAGAAGGATTAGTAGTTTTAATACCTATATTACCACCATTTTCAATAAATAAAATAGAATTACTATCATCTTGTATATCTACAATTGGTTGAGCTCCAATTTGATTTACAATTAAGGCAGGACCAGTTCCATCATTTGTTACTATTATTTGTTCTGTTGTAGAAGTATCGGTATCAATAATATGTTGAGTTCCATTTACAATAAGATCACCTTCAATCCTTGTATTACCTTTAATATGCACTTGATGTGAAGGTTCAGATACATTTAGACCAATTTTACCATCACTTTTAATAATCATACGTTCATCTCCAGTAGTATAAAATTGAAGTTCATCATTATCTTCATTATTGGTTTCAGCTGTAATATAAGTATCTTGATCTATATCTATAACACCACCTAAAGATCCCCACGCATTTCCAGCACCAAAACCTTCAAATTGTTTTAATTCTGTATTATAACGTATTAAACCTTGATCTTCAATAGTATTTGCATTAATACTATCTCTTGTTGAATTATTACCTTTAGGTAACTTAATAGCATCTGTTTTATAAGATAAATCTAAAGATACATTAGGGTTATCAGTTCCTATACCTATTTTAGTATAATCGTTACCTAAATAAATATTATTCGTATTTGATACTAACCATGCATCCGCCGCAGTTTCTTCTTCATAATCGTCCGCATTATCTCTAAATACCTCTTGTATAGATATATCTCTATCTGCACCTTTTTGTGATTTATAAAATTCTAACCAATGTTTTAATGTTATATTTGATACTACACTTAATGTTTGATCATTAAAAAAATCTATAATAGCTTGTAATATCACACCTGTGCTTGCATCTTGATAAGCAGGTAAATTACGAATAACATCTGGAATGCTAGAAGTATTTCTTTTCCTAAATTTCAATTTACCATCTGATTGAGATATTTTATGTGTATCACCAATCCATAAAGAATTATCAGATACATACATATCACGTATTTGATGTTCGGGATCACCAATATCAACATTTGAATTAATAGGTATTATACTTCTTGATATTTCAATGTTATCATTAGTAACTTTAAATATACGTTCATTTGATTCATAAATATCTAATAATCCTTCTGGATTTGAAGTTCCTATACCTATTTTACCATCATTTTTAATAACCATACGTTCATCACCTGCTGTATAAAATTGTAATTCATTATTATCTTCATTATTAGATTCTGCTGTAATATATGTGTCTTTATTATTATCTATAACACCGCCTAAAGATTTCCACGAATCACCACCAAAACCTTCAAACTTATTTAATTCTGTATTATAACGAATTAAACCTTGATCATTTTCTGTAAGATTTTGCGGTCTTTGTGAAATATCACCTTTAGGTATTTTAATACTATCTGTTGTATTAATGTCAAAAGATACAAGAGGGTTATTTGTTCCAATACCAACTTTAGGATTTAACTGTATTACGGTATTACCAGAACCAATGTTAATTATTTCTGAATCATATGTTGATTCAATATTATTTAAACTAATTTGTGGTGTCCATATATTATCTATAACCCTAAAATTAGCATTTATATTATCATTATCCAAATTTAATATAGAGTTTTCCCTATTATTACCAACTGTTATAAACTTATTTGTAGAATTTTCTTTAATATGTATTAAATTATTAACTGAGCTAAAATATTTAGCCATATTTACTAAAAGAAAATAAAAAATAATTAAATTACTTATTTAAACACACTTATATACTGCGACTGTTAATATTAATCGTATTTTATTTGGATCTATAATAGGTATCTTATCACCATTTTCATCCAATATTTGAATATGAAAACTATCAAACTTTTCTACGATAGGATTTAGAACATAAGCATAAGGATCTAATTTAATATTATTGTTTATATTTGGTAAATTTTCTATACCAGCCGATAATTGACTAAAGATCGGTATCGTCATTTTATTAGCTAATCTAAGTTTTGAATAACCATTTAAATATATAAAAGCATTTATATGTTTAAATAATTGTAATGGCACTGGGTTATTATTAATTATAGCAGTAGTAAATGACGAATCATTAATTATATATTCAGTTCTTATTAACCTTAATGCTACAACATTTTTAATTACTTCTGATAATTTAATAACAAAATCATTAGGTAATAAATTAACGTCTTTATTACGTGTATTACTATCGATTATAATGATATCTTGAACTAATTTTTTTTTAGGTTTAATAACATTCGGTATATTAAATGTTTTGTTAATATTTTCAGCTTTTTTATATTTTTCTCTCATTTCTTTTTCATATTGTTTGAAATTATTCATTTATATTATTAAAAACATTAAACTATTGTTATATGTTATATCATAATAATTGTCATAATATCCAATTATATTAATTGTTTTACCAATATCCGTATCTATAAATGTAATATATTTATTATCTGTTATTATATCTCTATCAATCCCTATAAAATTAAATCGTATTAAATCTACATTTAAAGGTTCAAAATAATCAAACAGATTTAATGTTATACTTTCTGATACAGCAATTTCAACAACTAGATTATATAAACATTTAATTTGCTGTATTTCAACATATTGTATATTAAATGTAGAATCAATCAAAATATAATCTGTTCCTTCGTTATTTAAATAATATACACTAACTTCTATATTTTTTAATTCACCAGATTGTAATCCTTTTACTGTTAAAATTGATGTATTCGGATTTATATTAAAAGTTGATTGTAATCGTATATAAGGTGTAATATAATCCCATTCATATATTGTATATAAATTATAAAATTGATATAAACTTAATGTAAATTCATCTATTAATAATTCATCAATTATATGAAGAGTATAATCTGGATTTGCATACATTCTAGGTATTTCTGTAATATAAATAGTTAAAGGTATACCTATAATTTGATAACGACGATTTAAAACTCTTATTTTAAAATTATAAGTTAAATTGCGAACATTCGTATATATCTTTAATATTGAATTATCAATAACAGCATTAATATCATTAATACTTTTATCAACTATTTCAAAAAAAATACCGGTTTTATCTACAATATTTAATTTATCATATAAATCTATTGAATATGTCCCTATTGTTAATACTAAATTAACATCCGGTACACTATCAATACTCAATAAACCGAAAAAATCTTCTCTATTTGTTACAAAAAATTGATTTAAAACATTTTCACCCGTTATCGTTACATTCGTATAAGCAATAGTACTAAAAGGTATTTCAGTTGATTCTACTGCAAAAGTAGCATTAATTATTATTTTAACTGCATTATAATCTTCTCGTGTTCCAGTTACTATTAAATCTTTAAACAAACGTGTAGTTTGTCCTTCTTTTTCTAATATTGAAATAATATTAGGCATATCATTTTCAACAACATTACGTGGATTTAATAAAATATTATAATTTTGTTGCCTTGTTTTAATTGGATATAAATCAATTGAACTTATATAATAATCAATATCTAAATTAATAGGTTGAAAAATAGTTACACTATTTTCAGCATTAACGTCCCACGTTATATACATTTCTAACCTATTATTACGAGTCTCTAATGGTTGATGATTTTTTACATTGAAATATGATCGCATAATATTATTGTGATGTAACATTAATGAACCTGAAATTAAAGTATGACCACTAACATCTAATGCATATTCATTCACCATAGGAGATACAATTGACCGTCTTTCATTATACTTTTTTTCATTACCTATTATAACATTTGCATTATTATCTACTATAAATGATCTTGTTGATCTACTATTAATTTTTAGTCTATTAATATTACCATCACTTGAAGTTATATTTAATTGTGCTAAATTAGAATTTGGATGATTCTCTTCCAATGAATATTCTTTATCCTTTTCTTCAATACCTATTGACATTATACCTGATCTACCTATTACAACTCCTTGCACTTTTGTTCCATTATCATAATGATCATTCGCACAATTAAAACAATCTCCTTCTTCAATTGTAGAAGCATTTTTATCCCAAAATTCAGCTATATGTATATTATTATCTAAAGACGTTTTATAAACTGTTAGAGATGTTCTATCATTAACACCACCATCACCTAATATCTTTACATTTGCTATATTAACACTTTGATAATGTAAATTAGATAAATCATTATTAGTTTCATCATAATCACTTAAATCTAATTTTATAAATGGTTTTATATCTTGTAAATCAACTAATTCTGCTTCATCCCCATTATGAACTATATGATATGGAGTTATAAATAAACGTCTTCCTATTCTTTTAGGTATTACGGTTGTAATATCCATACTAGCATAATATAATTCTTTATAAAATGGTTTAGTTTCCCAATTCATACTTAATTTAATATGTTTTGCAGAAACACGTGTAACCTTAATATCTATCATATCCTCTAATATTCCCAATCTATACCGATTATTAACATCAAATAATACATCTAATCCTGGATATTGAAAACCATCATCTTTTGGATTTATTGTTAATACAAAATCGGTAATAATACGAAAACCATTTTCACTCGTCTTTGTTGTATCTGTTAAAAATATATCACCTGATACTTTAAAAATATCATAATGAGTCGGTTCTGTTGTCCAAACCATATCATAACCTACTTCGTGTTTTGCTCCATATTTAATTGGTATTTGTCCTGTAAATGCAGTTCGTTTTTGCATCATACCCGCCGCATTATAAATAACAGTATGTTCATAAACTTCTTTTAAAACCTGAATATATTTTTGATGAAAAAATAATTCACCATCTAAATATATATTTGAACCTAATAAATGTATATCATCACCCTTTAATTCAATTTGTTCGTTTTTTAATATATTTTTATGATTATTTACTATCAAATTATCTTTTATATTAACCGTTTCTATTTTCCGTGATATATCTGGTAATAATACATTATGATCTATATTATTTGGATCATAATAAATATAATTACTATTTATATTACCACTTGCTATTATATCACCATCAATCCATATCGTTTTATCTATATATAATTTATTATCAACCGTTGCCCATTGTCCTGTTCCCAATATTATTTCTTCCGCTGTAAAACTACGTTCTTTTAAATCAGTTATATATATATTTGAAGCTTGAATATTATCAATTGTGTTTTTAACATATATATTACCATTTACTACTAACGATTTAGATGTAAATAAATTCAAATCACCTGATACATTTGTAAATTGCTTCCAAGCATCATTTACTACCACATAATCACTTGTTACTTCTTTATCTTTTAATTCATTCGTTACTGCTCCAAAACCAACTCCTATAAACTTAATCACTGTATTATCTATATTACTTGAAAAATCACTTATATCATAATTATCTATAACATTACCATTTAAATAAATTACATTATCAATTATTAAATCACCATCTAAATACACTATATCATCTCTATTACGTATTTTATACCATTTATACACTTGACCATTACCTGTTGATAATTTACTAATAATACCGGTTGCTTCGTCTTTCTTATAAAACTTATCATTTTCTCGAAAAATAGTAAGACCATCTACGTTAATTTCTTGTGTATTTACGGTTGTAAATGGATTTTCAATAGTAGCTAAACTAATATTAACATCATTTAATATAGTATTTTCTAATGACATCAATACATCTATAAAATTGTTTCTTGAATAATCTTTATGTAAATATAGTAAAAATGATTAATGAAATAAGTTTAGTAGTTATTTTATTATGGGTAGCTATTTTTGGTATATGTGATACTATTATCAGTAGATTTACCATATTTTATTATAAAATTATAGCCTATATCATAATAGGAATTATAGCAATTTTAATATTAAAATTAAATAAAAATAAATATATTTTAGTTTTATAATTAACAAGATGTTGGGGGCATTCCGTGATGATAATATTGATCTAAAGTTGATTTTATATCCATCGGTTTAAACATTGGTTTATAATTAATATTTTCAGATGGAGGAAAATGTTTCTCTTGATCATCTAATTTTTCTAAACAGGGTATATGATTCTGTTTAAATAATTCTTTTGTATTTGTAGGCACATTGTTAAACGGTTGAATACTCTTATAATCTTGCGGATTCGCATTACATCCCGCAAACCAAGGAATAAAACGATTTATACCTGTTCCACGTAAATTACACGCATTATTTGATAAACGAGTATCTTCTGTATAATTACCACAATTTTCACTTATTCCTTTTATATTACATCCGGTTTTCTTATAAGTTCCTGGTAAATACTTATCAGTCTCACAATGACTATTCTTATAATTTAAACCTCTCAATTCACTATCATCATTTACATTTGTTCCTGATGGACAAGTTGCATACCCATATTGTTGATACCTATAATATGGATCCGGCGTTATATCTTGAGAACAAGCATTAGGATCATTACAAGGGGTGTTAATATGATATAATCCGGGACCCATTGATTTTTTTATTTGTTGATCATAACTACAATAATCTTGTCTAATATTAGTTTGCATTTTACTTATATATTATAAGAAAAAATATTTACATTTTAATAAATGAAAAACTTTCTTTTAGAACATACTGATTATTTAACAAATTGTATGATTACTTACATTAAAAAAACTAAATTAGTATTTTACAAAGAATATCAATATTTTAGATTATACGGTTATTCTACTAAAAAAAATAGTAATTATTCACTATGTGGAAAAAGAATTGAAAGACTTTATACTGATTTATTAAAGGATTTTGGTGTTCAAGTTAAATATTTAAATATTGTTATGATTGATTGCCCTAATATGCGAAAGTTTATTGATCATCCACACTATATTAATGGCGGTTTTACATATTTACATAAAAATATTATTTTTGTTTATAGAAATGATGAAATGCTTAAAGTTGCTTTACACGAAGTTATACATCACGCATTTTATTTTAAAGATACTGATATATATTTAGGCGATCCTATAAGATCTACTGTTGATATTAATCTAAATGAAGCTATTGTTGAATTTTTAGCCACTTTATACCAAATTAAATATACTAACAGTAATATTAAAAATGAACTAAAACATTCTTTAAAAAATGTTAAATATGTTTTAGGTATGCCCAATACTACATTTAATACCAATATATATTCTTATATTGTTATTAAACATTTATTACTCAAAAAACACAAATTAATTTTATATTTAATTCAAAAAAAACAATATGATAAAATATATCAATATATTTATAATACAAAAATAAATATAAAACCTATAAAACCCATTAAACAAAAATTAATATTCGTATCTGTCAGTTATTTATGACCACAACGTGAATTATTTACATAATTTGCATATGGTAAAGGAACAGACTTATATGCTATAGTTTGACACGCATTTAAATGTAGCGGTTTTGTATTAATTGGTTCAGTTTTATCGTTATAAATAAAACCATCGTTTGAAGGTGTATAAACAGCACCACTACATTTTGATATATATCTTGTTTGATTTCTTAAATCAGACTCCAAATCTATTACATCACCTTTAATATGACTCACATTGTTTCCTGATGTCCAACCTAATTGATGTCTACACGGTTTTGAATGTTCATAGCTATTAATATTTAATATATAATCTAATATTCCTACATTTCTGTTTAATTCATTCTTATAACTACAATTATCGTATTTTGCGCGGTTAAATGACATTTTATTTATTTAAAGATATTTTCTTTTCATAATATTCTTTTTCAATATTATCAGGTTTTGATTTTTCTTTCGATCTTATTTTAATGTATAACAATAATTGAGCTTCATTTAATTCTTCAATACCATTCAATATTTTTTCTATATCAGCTCTTTTATATGCTACATCTTTTTTTAATTTTTGCTTTAATTCAATTATTAAATATTCTTTCATTTATTATTTCGGTTTTAAGTTGTCATTTTTTTATATTATTAAACCTTTCTCGTGTCCAACACGTAATTTTGGTAATATATTAATTTCAAATCCTTCTTTTGTTAAGTTTCTACAAAATGATACATCTTCAGAACACATCTCTCGTATTAATTTACCATCAGTTCCTTTAAACTCTTGCAGATCTGTATGAAAATATGGATAACTTAAAGAATCAATCGCATTCTTTGTTAATGCCATAAATCCCATTCCACAATAAGCGACCTTTAAGTATTTATGTTCTTTATATTCTTCCATATCTTCCTGTTGCAAATATTTAAATGATCCTGTTTTTTTAAAATGATTTATATCCCAATCTTTTACAATCACTAAGTTTTTTAAATCACTCATTCTATAATATCCTGCTACAACATCCTTCTCCTCTGTAGCTTCTATCAAATCTATTAGATTTTGTGCTGTAAATACTATATCCGAGTCTATTGTTACAAATACATCAAAATGCATTCCATCAAAGGCTTTTTGATCAATTCCTCTTAAATTACTTAGTCCTAATGTTTGCATTCTAGCAAATGATACATAACTTGATACACCAGGAGATACTACTATATCATATTTATTCATTTCCCATAATGTATTTAAGCTACTAGTCCAAGATACTAGAAATTTTGATGAAAAATTATTACCCGGTAATCCTATTACCACTTTCTTTTTTACTATTTCTGTTTCCATTTTTTTTATTATTTGTAATGTGTTTTTATATGTTTATTGAACAAAGTTTTTAATACTTGCTTTTTTGGGTTCTGGTGAGTTAAAATTTGATACTATTGGTGAACTTGATTTACTATCACTAACAAAAGAATCTGTTTTTGACGACATTTCGCTAGTTTTATTTATTGGTGTTGATTCATTTATTGGTGTTGATTCATTTATTGGTGTTGATTGATTTATTGGTGTTGATTCATTTATTGGTGTTGATTCATTTATTGGTGTTCCTTGATAACCAGGTGTTGATTGATAACCAGGTGTTCCTTGATAACCAGGTGTTCCTTGATTTATTGGTGTTCCTTGATAACTCGGTGTTCCTTGATAACCAGGTGTTCCTTGATAACTCGGTGTTCCTTGATAACCAGGTGTTCCTTGATAACTCGGTGTTCCTTGATTTATTGGTGTTCCTTGATTAACGGGGGTTGCTTGATTAACTAATATCTCATTTTCAGTTGAAGAACTACCTGTTACAATGTATATTATAATTATTATAATAATTATAAATATTATGCATGCTAAGACAACTAGAGGTATAAAAGCGGGAGAGTCTGTAATCGATGATTCTTCTTCTTTCTTCTTATTATCTTCTTGTTTTTTCTTGTCTTTATTTTCTTCATCATCAACAAACTTTTCATAAAGAGTATTAAATCTTTCTTTAAACATAATTTTATTTAATATACATATATTAATGTTTAATGAATCTTATTTTGATTATAATAAGGTTGTGTATTAACGTGATTATATGAACTAGGTGTAAATGCTAGTATTATAATTAAAAACAGTATTATTATTGATATTAAAAATATTAATAAATATATCTTATATGGTGATTTTAATAAACTAAATTTTTCATCATCATCACTATCAGCACTATCATTATCACCCTCAATTTTATTAGTATTTACGTCACCTCCATCACTACTATCACCATCGCCTTCATTACCATTACCTTCATTACCATTACCATCATTACCATTACCTTCATTACCATTACCTTCATTACCATTACCTTCATTACCATCATTACCATCGCCTTCATTACCATCGCCTTCATTACCTTCGCCTTCATTACCATCGCCTTCATTACCTTCGCCTTCATTACCATCGCCTTCATTACCATCGCCTTCATTACCTTCGCCTTCATTACCATCGCCTTCATCGCCATTAGTATTTGCAAACTTTTCATAAAGTAATTTAAATCGTTCAAGCATTTTAATATTGTATTAGAAAGTAAAATGAATATAGATAACCCTAAATTACCTATACAAATATATGAATGGAAATCTTCTAGTAAAGTAGAAAAACCAATTACAATTGAAAATATATATCGTGATGATCAAATTGAAATAGCAGTTCAAAAAATATTAGATTTTCTAAAATATAAAAATATATATATTTGGACTGATGATGAAATTGTTGAATTTACAACTTCAATACCTTTAAATAATATAAATCCATTCTTATATGATTATACACAAAATATCAAAAAATTAGAAATATTTGAAAAAAAAGGTATATTTTTATATTCTAAAATTAATATTGTTGATATTGATACTGTAAAAGATAATAAAAAAATATTAAATATATTTTTTAAACATAAAAGACCAACTGTAACAATAAATGAACAAACACTTAATACACTTTATGATCAAACAGAATTAAGTGAAATAAAAACCAGTACAATAGGTTATTATGAATTTAATTTTAATATTATTATGGATAAAACGTTAAAATATTATTATAAAAATAATAAATATGATTACGATATTTTATTTTGGGTATATGACAATTATAATAAACATATAACCGTAAAAAATAATAAAAATTATAGTACTATAATTGATATATTAAATACTGATAGTTATGATAATGAACAACTTATTATAATTAAATACCTTTCTAATAACAAATCATATTATAAAATAATAATTAATAATACAAACAATGTATGTGTTAAACTTTATTTAGGTAATAAAATAAAATATTCAATTGAAGCAGTTTTAAAATTAAGAGATACTATATTAGAATATTTTAAAAAAACTAGTGATTTTAATGAAACATCAATAAAAGCACAGATTAATTTGAATGCTCATTATTTTTCTAAAGAAATATTTAATAAAAAAAGTGCTTTAATATATAATTTTATTAATAAACAAGATAAATTTTATATTTATAATAGAACTTCAAATAACACACAGAGCTATAATATTGAATCTTATATCAAAGAATTATTTAATACTGTAAAAGGAAATGATTTAAAAGCAACTAGCAAATATATTGCAAATATATTAGCAACACAAACTACAGACATTGCAAAAAATGATTTAATAGATTTAGTTGAAAATGTTATTAATAACGAACAAAATGCTTTAATTAAAACTAAAAAAATATATTTTACACAAAAGACTTTTTTTACTATTAATAAAAATGATGAGTATAATATAACTATAACTGTTAATAATATTAAATCTATTTTAGAATTAGGTTATTTTACTTTTTGGTTATCTAGAATTACATATAATTCTAAAACAGCAAAAGAAAATAAAGAACCTGTAAAAAAACAATCATCATCATCATCATCATCTTTATCAACACCTGAAATTGAAAATTCAGATGATTCTTTAGGTTCACTACAAACATCATCAGAATCATTAGGCGGTATGCCTGGAAAAAAAAGTGAAATTAACCAATTAACTATCTTAAAAGGTTTAGATGATAAATTATTTGCTTCTGATGCATTCAATCGTAAAAAAACGTATGCACAATCTTGTGGAAGTAATAGGCAACCTATGGGATTAAGCAATATAAAATTTGAAAAATATAAAGCCAATGCTAATCAATATGTTGATAATTATCTAACAATTGGTGAAAATACTTATTTTTGTCCAAGATATTGGTGTCCTACTAGCGAACACCCTATTAAAAATGCAACTGATAAATGTGAAAAAGGTGAAGAACCTATAAATATATATTCAACAAATGAAGGAACTTATAATAAACCTGGTAATCCACCACGTTTTGTTAACTATTTTGATGAAGATAATTATAGAAAACCTTGCTGTTATCTTAAAGATAAGAAAGTAACTATCAAAACACCCGAAAAAACTGATAAAGAACCGGATAAAGAACCTGATAAAACACGTGATAGTTTTAGTGCAAGTAATACGCATATATATACCGGATATAATAAAATAATTAAATATAAACGATATGGAATATTACCACAATCCATACTATATTATTTAAATAATAATTCATCTGGATTAAATTGTGCTGATAAATTAAGATCAAAATTATGTGCTTTCAGAGCAGGAATGAAAAATGATAAAAATGATCTTATTGATATACTAACAGTTCTCTTAAAATATAAAGATCGTAAAGAACTTGTTACTACTATGTATAATAATCTTGATTTTATTAAGTTTATATCACTAGAAAATGGCTATATTCTTAGAGAATTTATGAAAAAATCAGTTTATAACGATCTACATCGCAGACACGATAAAAAAGTAATTAATAAAAATAAATTTAATATTAATATTAATGAAATAACTTTAAAACATATTCAATATGCTATAACAGAATACTTTAAATATTTACTAAATGATAAAGTTAATAATCCACATTATTTATATAGTATTATTGCTTTAACTTTAAAACACAATTTATATATATGGAAATATAAAAATGATAATAATTTTAGTTTCTTAACACCATTATACGTTAAATATGATAATCTTAAAATGTTATCAGAAACTGATAAAACTATTCATATTTTTTATAATTCTAATATTAATAAATATGAACCTATTATATTAAAATCAACAAATGGTGCTCAATATATTTTTGATATTTCATCAAATAATAAATTAAATAATATTGAACTATCGTCAGATATACATATAGATATATTAGATAAACTTAAAGAATATGTTGCTCTTTATAATGACGATAAAGATCATCAAATTAAAATTGTTTTATTAAATAATAATTTATCCGTAAATCATTTTATATTAAACAATAATATTATTATACAATGTGATCCTATTGCACCTATATTACTTAATAGATTATTTGAAATAATTCAATGTAATAATATTGAATTATATGATGAAGTTATGTATAAAAATAATTTTGTTAAAACTATTAATTTTAATAACAAATATAATTTTAATGTAATACACAGTGATCTTAAACCTCAACTATTCAATAATACTGTATTACCTTATAATAATATTGAATTAATTTCAGAAAAAAATAACGATAAAGAGTTAGAAACCTTAGTTGATAATATTTATAATAATGATATAACAGATTCAAAATTCCAAGATGAAATTCAAAACCATAATAATATTACTGATTGGTATAATTCTTATAATTTCAATAAAACTTTTATGACTGATAATATTACTTATAATAAAGATACATATCAATTTAGTAATAAAGCTATTGATATTTATAAAACTTTTTTTAATCCTAAATACAAAACTAATATTAGTAAAAATGAAACAAAACATACTAAAACTATAAATAATATAGTATTAAATTTACCATTTACAAAAGGTGAAGCAATTAAATTAAGTTCAAAATGGGATAGTTATAAATTTCATTATATTAATAGTAACAATTATAGTAATGATGATATTTATCATCTTTTAACAGAAATAGTATCTAAAGATAAAACTCAAGAAATAAAAGAATTAGCTATTAATAATATTAAAAAATTATTTGGTTCCGTTGAAGGTTTTAGTTTATTATGCTATATATTTGATTATAAAAAAATCATTTCTACTGTTCTTAAAATATCCCCAAATACTCACGTTACATCTATATACGCTAAGTTTGTAAAACGACAAGATAAAGAAAACGATATTAATAACATTATATCAGATGATAAATTAAAAACTTCAGAAATTCATTTATTTTCAGCAAGTGAAATATTAGATCTCGTTATCATCGTAATTCACCATAGAGTTTATAACTTTTTAAATAAAAATAAAGATCCCGTTATACGTAATACTATCGAAGATGTAGGTGAAACTTGTAATTTATTTATTAATAATACTATAATAAAAAATTATGAAAAACATCCATTGTTAATAATATATGCTAATGGAACTCGGTTATATTATGTTAATGAACAATTTTATAATAAAACACACGAAGCACCTGAAAATATCAAAAACCTTATTAAATATAAACTTAAAACTTTGAAAAAACTAGTATAAAAGATTATTAATATATAATATATATATACAATGTCAGAAACAGAAATTGTAGATGATACTCTAGAAGAAAAAACACCTACTGAAGAAGAACTAGACGATTTTAAAAATAAAATGGCGGAATGGTTAAAGATGGATGAACAAATCAATAAATTATCAATTGCTATACGAGAACGACGTAAATTACAAAATGCTTTATCCGGATATATTAAAGAGTTTATGTTTAAATTCAATTATCACGATGTATCTATTAATAATTCTAAAATCAAAGCAAGACAACGTGAATCTTTAGTTCCTTTAAAGGTTAATGATATTAAAGCTAAAATGCTAGAATATAAAGATCTTACTGGTGAAGAGTTAATCAATAAAATATTTGATAATAGAGAAAAAAAAATAGTTAATACTGTTAAACGCATTACACCCAAAATAAAACATCTGGAATTATAATAAATATGTTGTCTTTATCAACTGGAGATTTGTTTTCGATAAATCGTAGTTGTTTAACAGCTACAGGTATATCTGTTGCTTTATATTCTTATGCTAGTAAATATGAATCTAATGCTAGAAAAGCTAGTATTATTAAAGATGTTGCTATAGTTTTAATGATTTATACATTAATTTGTTTAGTATTATTTAATGGTATTGCTATTATGACTAAAAATGCTGATATGACTATCATAGCTTACGCACTTTTAACTATTATTATGTTAGGTATCGCTATTGTTATGATCTATTTAAATCTAAACTAATGTTAAAATACTTGAACAACCTTCAGCTAAACTATCTAACGCTTTCTCAGTTATATTATAATTCTTAATTAAATAAAATATTGTTAGATATTCAGTTTTTGTTATTTTTTTACGATCAATTACAGCTTTTATTATTAATTTCATATCATCTTCAGATAATCTACCATCACCACGACCTTTTATTTGTTCGTCAGCTATATCTAAAATAGCTTTATCATATTTTATACCATCAATTTCTTTGTAATAACTCATTTTATTTATATAAATAAATTAAATATGTCATCGTCATCCAAAAATCCATATCTATTAATTACAATGGGTCCTACTGGATCAGGTAAAAGTTCATTAATAAAACCTGTTTGCGAACACTTAAAACTACCAATCACTAAAAATAAAGTTTTAATTGATGATTTGGTGGTTGATAATCCATATTATAGAAAAAAAGTTAAAGAGTTTTTAAACACTAAATCATACGATGAACTTATAAAGTTATTTAAAAAAGGTGATACAGGATTACAAAAAACATTTAACCAGTTTTATTTTTCAACAAGAAGTCAAACATATTGTTATAAATCATCTCGCTACTATGGAACATTACTAACGAAAGATGATATTCAATTTAATAAAGCTAATGCAAAGCTAACTTTAACAAAAGATTTTACATCTAAAGAACATAAAAGATTTAATTGTGATAATACAAATGATATTAAATTGAAAAAATTAATTGATAAACAACAAAATTTTGTATTAGAAACAACAGGCACTAGTTTTCCAGATTGGCTAGTGAATATAAAAAAATTAACAAACTATCAAATTATATTTGCTATACCTGGAGTTAATACGTGTAAATTATTAACAAGAAATAAAACTAGAGCTATTACTACTTTAAAAAACTTTTTACAAGATCCTGATAATACTGAACCACCTAGATTACCAACTGTAGATGAAAGAATATATAAAACTAATGTAAAACAAATTATCTCTACATTTAATACTATGATTACACAAAATAACAAAAAATATAGATTATTTATTTTTAATAATGATACTGATAATCAACCAATGACACTTGTGTATGATAGTAATTCTAGTAATTCTAGTAACTCAAATATTTTAGAAACTATTTTTGATATACAAACACCTTGTGTAAAAACTAAATAAATATATATATAATAAATAAATATGGGTTGTAATACTTCGAAAGAAGGTATTGTTAGCCAACCCAGTAAATTAGATAATAAGTCCAATACATTAGATAATGAGGTTGAAGGTAATGGTAGCCAACGCAGTATAATAGCTAGTGAAGGTATTGTTAGCCAACCCAGAATAATAGCTAATGTTGAAGATATAGCATCCGAGTTTGAAAATGTTATTGAGGCTGTAAAAACTAATATGCTACAAGCTAATTATGACACACTTACAGATTATTTGACAGAAGCAACTAAATGTTTATTACTACTAGTTCAAGAGCTCAAAAAATATCACCAAACCGAAGCTACACACGGACAAGGACAGACATGTGACCCCAAAACCCTACAAACACAATTAAATCTGCTCCACATGCAGTTTGGTCGTCGTATGAGCGACCTTGGGTTTTTTAGTGCCAGCACAAAAGCATTTGAGCCTATTTTTAAAAAGCTTGGTAATAACGTCATTATAACAAAGCTTATAGAGGCTATATTAATATGTATATATTTAATTATTATTTTACATGATGTAATCATTGACACAGCACCAAAATTAAACAATTATTTTAAAAGACCTGACCTTGTAAACTGGGTTGCGCGCCCTACTAAGTTACAAATAAACCTTAATACACGCAAATTTAATTCACTAAAAACAAACTTACTAAATAAAATAGAAAAACACTATATAGAGATTAATGAGGATAGGGATACTACTTTAAAAACAACCATTATTAATAGTGTTTTTACTGCCATGGATAATAAGTCGAGTAAAAATAAATATGATGAAATAAGGGAGAAAATGAAACATGATCTCAAAACTATCACACTTAAGAACGAACTAGAAGTATTAGTAGTAAAAGCCACACCACTAATAATAGCCCAAAAACTGCAAGCTAAAGGAGGATCTATATCATATAAACATCAAATACAACAAATACGTAAATTATTAACAAATAAAAAACTTACTGAAAAACAAAAAGAACAATATAAACGTAAAATTAATAAATTAAAATTAAAAATAGCAAAAGAACAAAAACTTAATAAAATAAATGAAATTAAAGATAAACTTAAGAAAGCAAATACTATTTTAAAAAATAAAAAACTTACTGATAAACAAAAACAACAATTACAAATTAAAATTAAAAATTATAAAAATCAAATTAAAAAACTAAGTTCATAAAAACATTTTTGTTATTGTTGTTTCCACGCAAAATATATAATGTATTATTGTTCCTAATATTATTAAAAATATAAAAACCACTATTATATTTAATTTAAAGCAATATGCTATTAATAATGCACCTATAAATGTAAATAATACATCCATAATTGCTATATCCATAATTCTATATGAATGTATTCCTTCCTTTTCTTTTCCAAAAATATGTCTGTATTGACATAAAAATGTCATTTTAATTTATGTGTAGTTATAATATCTTTCAATTCTGTCGGTTTTAATGCTATATTGTTTTTACTATCTTTCAAATAAATACCATACCTACCTACCACTAGATCTTGATCGTCTTTATACTTTATCGGTAATTTTACCAAAAATATTATATCATTCTTTGATAAACTTTTCTTATCAAGTTGTTTTAAGTATCCTTCGTAATTTATATATTTCTTATTTGGTGTCAATATACATTTACCATATTTAGTTTTTATCAGTTTAGGTTCCGTTTCTATAGTGCGTTTAGGTGCGTTTAAAATTGATTCATCTATAGTTTTATTAAACTTATCCAAGATCTTTTTATAATCTACTTTACCTTCTGCTACCAATTCTATTTGTTCTTCCATTATTTTTGTTGTTTCTGGATTTATTATATATGGTGCAACTTCATTCAAATATTCTACAATTTCTTTACCTATATCGGTATTCCTTATCATTTTATTATTTCCTTTTGTATATAACTCTAGTTCTACTTCTTTTTCGGTTATTTCATTATCTTTTATTTTGAAATATTCTTTTGCTTTTATTTGTTTCTTAGGATTACTACAATACTCTGCATAGTTTTTACTAAATAATGATGATACTATTGTAGCATATGTTGAAGGTGTTCCTATTCCTTCATTTTCCATTAACTTTATAATTGTTGTATCATTATACAATGTTAATTTATTTACTGATGCTTCCGTATATACTTTCAATATCTTAAGTTTATTTGGAAATTTTAAAGTTTCTTTAGAAATCTCTTTTTTATCTAGTATTAAAAATCCATCAAACTTTAATACTTTTTTTATTGTTTTAAATATATCTTTATCATATTTTAATTCTATATTGTATTGATCATACAACGCATAACTTAATTGACTTGCTAATGATCTTTTATAAATTAATTTATATATCTTATGTTGTATATCATCTTCGGTTAAACTTGTTTTATTAATATTTGTTATCCTTATACATTCGTGCGCTCCTGGTTTAAAATTATAATTATTTGGATTTGAATATTTTTCACCATAATTTTCTAAAACATATTTTGCAGTTTGAAATTTAAATTGATTACTTACAGAATATGAGGATGTTCTATGATACGTAATATAACCTGATTCATACATCTTTTGTAAAATATCCATCGCCTGTTTGCTTGATAAACCAAAAGTATAACTACAATCCATTTGTAATGTTGAAGTTATATACGGTGGTGGTGGTTTTTGTATAGAATCTGTAATATTATACGTTAAATTATAAAGTTTGTTAAAAACTATATTATCTATCTTTTCTTTATCACCTTCATACAATGTATTTAATAGGTTATTATCAAAATCACCTTTAATTTTATAAGTTATTTCTGGATTTGGATTATTTACATTATTTGTGTTTTTTACAATACAAGCTAAAACCGGTGATTGCACTCTACCAGCTGATAATGTATTAATATTAAAATAGTTCCATAACAATGGAGACAATTTATAACCGAATAGACGATCTGATAGTCTTCTAGTTATTTGACAATTTACTTTATTATAATCAATTCGATGTTTATTTTTAATTGCTTCTAAAATTGCGGATTTAGTAACTTCATTGAAAGTAATCCTATATCTTTGCATATTTTTATCTAAAATTTTTGATATACTGTTTGCAATTTGAGACCCCTCGTTATCTGGATCTGAGGCGATATATGTAACATCAACTGTTTTTAATAATTTTTTTATATTATTAATAACTTTTAAGTTTGTATATTCGTAAATACCTTTCCAATTATCAAAATCTATAGACATTTCAGTTTTTTTTAAATCTTCTATATGACCATATGATGCAGTTGTAATATATTGATTTTCTTGATCTTTTAAAAATTCTTGAATTTTGATTGCTTTTTTATTCGATTCAACTATTATAAGTATCTTCATTGTAATAATATGATTATATGTAAATAATCATTTTTATATTTGATTATTTGTATTTTGCAATATTTTCAATAATCTTTTTGGTATATAACATTTTGATATGTTCTTTTTATTGGTTTTTTTTTACAGGTTATTCTATGGTGAGATTTACTAATAGTTGAACTAAAAAATTTAAAGCAATATTCGCATTGATTATAATTTAATGTTCCCAAACATCTTAATTCATGAACATTCATATTACCTTTAGTAGAAAATGATTTAAAACATTTAGAACAAGTATTATCATCTATATTATTTTTTTTATTTTCTAAGTTATCAATATGTTGTTTTGATCTTACGTGTTTTTCAAACTCATTTTTATTTTTTGTTGTAAAATTACAGATATGGCATAGTATATCAGTTTTAAATATTTTATTATCAGTTTTTACTATTTTATTATCAGTTTTTACTATTTTATTATCAGTTTTTACTATTTTATTATCAGTTTCAACTATTTTATTATCACTTTCAATTATTTTATTATCAGTTTCAACTATTTTATTATCAGTTTCAACTATTTTATTATCAGTTTCAACTATTTTATTATCAGTTTCAATTATTTTATTATAATCCATTACAACATTATAAATTATAGATATCATTTCATATTTATCACCTTCAAAATATTCAGTTCCAATATCAATTCTCTGCATAAATTTTTGTTTAAATATTATTATTAAATTTTTTTCATTAATATCACAATTTTCACATTCTAATTGTATAATTAGTTTAGTTCCGTTTGGATAATTTTGAATTCGTTTAAGATTTTCTTGTTTTGTTTTTCCAAGTTTATATATATTTTCTTTTGTTTTTATAAACTCTCGTTCTTGTAATAAATAAATGTATCCTATCATTAATATAATAGGATATTAATATCATATTAATAATAAAATGTTAATATCATTTTTTTTTAATAAAAAGTATTTATAATTTTTGTTGTTTTAAATTCTTATAATTAAATACGCATCAAATTATAATTGTTGTATAATTAAATCCAATTATACTGTAGTATCATAGAATAACTGTATTATTCTTATTGGTTCATTATCAACCGAATATATCATATTTTCATTAATAGTATCTTTCAATGTTATAAATCTACTATTTAATTTATCTATATCTGTTTTAGATATTACACCTAAACCGGTTTTTTTATCAATACCGAAACAACCTTTAATTTTCTTATTATTTTCATCAATATAACTATCTGGATTAAACATAATAACTATTATATTTCGGTTTAAAGCTTCTTGAATGCGATGAATACGAGGTATTATACATTCTTTATTATAATATTTATGCTGGTTTTCATCACATTCAATAATCAATGAATGATGGTTTAGATGTATTAAAAAATCTGGCTGATCTCTAAGACATTGACCATCTCCTTTTAAATGCTTATTATAAATAATATTTAGATCTTTAAAGTTTTCTTGTAAAAACTTATATACTTCAAGTTCTCTAAACTTGATTCGTTTCGATGCTTTATCTGGATGTAAAGAATAATAACATCTACTACAATATTTTTGTATCTTTGCTTGTTGATCACATAAAGGATCAATACCAATACATTTTTTATTTTTAACATCAATCATACCATCTTTTTTACAATCACCACAATATAAACCTTTTTTCTGATCTGGTAAGTTAAAATGTGGTATTTTAAGATTACAAGTAATACATTTTTTATTTATAACATCAATCATACCATCTTCTTTACAATCAAAACAATATAAACCCTTTTTTTGATCTGGTAAGTTAAAATATGGTCTTTTAAGATTACAAGTAATACATTTAGGATTCTTAATATCAATCATATCATTTGTTTTACAATCACCACAATATAAAGCTTTTTTCTGATCTGGTAAGTTAAAATATGGTTGTTTAAGATTACAAGTAATACATTTAGGATTCTTAATATCAATCATACCATCTTCTTTACAATCAAAACAATATAAACCCTTTTTTTGATCTGGTAAATTAAAAGCTGGTTGTTTAAGATTACAAGTAATACATTTTTTACTTATAACATCAATCATACCGTCTTTTTTACAATTAACACAATATAAACCTTTTTCCTGATCTGGTAAGTTAAAAAGTGGTCTTTTAAGATCACAAGTAATACATTTAGGATGCTTAACATCAATCATACCATCTTTCCTACAATCAAAACAATATAAACCCTTTTTTTGATCTGGTAAATTAAAAGCTGGTTGTTTAAGATCACAAGTAATACATTTAGAATTCTTAATATCAATCATATCATCTGTTTTACAATCAAAACAATATA
>Ga0209223_10000884_pt1 | contig 34033 bp, 30 predicted proteins | sample COG_06_FD_184750 | JGI IMG/M metagenome (GOLD analysis project Ga0209223, IMG submission 184750) | Pelagic Microbial community sample from North Sea - COGITO 998_met_06 (SPAdes) (version 2) | ecosystem: Environmental > Aquatic > Marine > Neritic zone/Coastal water | place: Helgoland, sampling...
TGATAGCTGCAGTTAAAGTTGTCTTACCATGATCTACGTGACCAATTGTACCCACATTAACATGTGGTTTGTTACGTTCAAATTTTGCCTTCGCCATTAGTACTTCCTTTAGTAATTTTTTTTCTTGTCAAAAACTTTATCATTCGCGGGATTAAATGTAATAGAAGGAAAAGGCAACTTAATTTTAGATTTTTTAAAAATAATCTTGTTACAGTATTTTAATTACAGTATTTTAAAAAATCTACCATAGTTGAAACTAACTCCTGATAACCTTACAGTAGTAGCACTCCAACATTACAACAATGGAGGGGCAGAGGTAAATTATGTAACGGCTGAGCTTCTAATACATCTTTTAATAAAATAGTTACGCTAGCTCTTTTTAGAAAAATAAATTAAGAGAATTCTAGATTGATTTAAAAAGGAATTAAATGGCACGAATTCTTATCACTTCGGCACTACCATATATAAATGGGATAAAGCACCTCGGTAATCTTATAGGGAGTCAGTTACCAGCCGATGCATATGCAAGATTTATGAGAGCTCAAGGCAATGAGGTGCTTTTCATCTGTGCAACAGACGAACACGGAACACCGGCAGAGTTAGCAGCAAAACATGCAGATAAACCAGTTGCTTTGTTTTGTGAAGAGATGTGGGGAATACAAAAGAGAATAGCCAATGGATTTGCATTATCCTTTGACCATTTTGGACGCTCATCCTCACACCGGAATCATAAAATCACTCAACACTTTGCCGAAAAGCTTTTTGAGGCTGGATTAATAAATGAGGTGATGGAGGAACAATTTTTTTCAATTGAAGACGATCGTTTCTTGCCAGATCGTTACCTCGAAGGAACGTGCCCCTCATGCGGTTATGAAAGGGCAAGAGGTGACCAGTGTGAGAGCTGTACAAAGCAGCTAAACCCAACAGAACTGATCAATCCACGATCAGCAATATCTGGATCAACAAAAATTGAAGTAAGAAAAACTAGACATCTTTATCTCAGGCAAAGTGCTATGAAAGATCGTTTAAAGCACTGGCTTTCCACTAAAAATCATTGGCCTATTTTAGCTACCTCCATAGCAAAAAAATGGTTGGAAGATGGAGAAGGCTTGCAAGACAGAGGGATAACAAGAGATTTGAACTGGGGTATTCCTGTGAAAAGAGGTGATACACCATGGCCGGGCTTAGAGGGCAAAGTATTTTATGTTTGGTTCGACGCTCCCATAGAATATATTTCAGCAACAGCTGAGTGGGCAGATCATAATGGATTATCAGATCATGATTGGGAGCGTTGGTGGCGAACAGATAAGGGAGCAGAAAATGTTCGTTATGTACAGTTTATGGCAAAAGATAATATTCCATTTCACACGCTATCTTTCCCAGCGACTATCATGGGATCAAACGAGCCCTGGAAACTTGTGGATTACATAAAAGGCTTTAACTGGCTTTTGTATGAAGGAGGAAAATTCTCTACAAGTCAAAAACGCGGCGTATTTATGGACCAAGCACTGAAAACTCTCCCGGCAGATTACTGGCGATGGTGGTTATTGTCTAATGCACCAGAAAGTTCAGATACAGATTTCACATGGGAACATTTTCAAGCAGGAGTAAATAAAGATTTATCTGATGTTTTAGGTAACTTTGTAAGCCGAGTTACAAAATTTTGCATGGCAAAATTTGGAACGTCTGTGCCTGATGGTACTCCTTACTCAGAGCCAGAAGAAAAACTGATTGCTTTACTAAATCAAAAACTTGAGACCTACGCAAGTCATATGAGATCAATTGAAATAAGAAAAGCTGCTTCGGAGCTTCGGTCAATTTGGACTGTCGGTAACGAGTATCTTCAGTTGGCTGCACCCTGGACTCATTTTAAAGAAAACCCTGCACGTTCAGGTTGTATAATTAGGTTCTCCTTAAACTTAATCGCTCTATACTCAAATATATCTCGACCGTTCATTCCTAAAACCTCAGATAAAATAGATAAAGCTTTAACATTGAACGACAACAGTTCTTGGCCAGTTTCATTGGAGAACTATCTTGGAAGCATAAAAAAAGGCCACGCCTTTATTGTGCCTGATAACCTGTTTGAAAAAATTTCAGAAGATCAAATCACTGAATTAAAAAAAAGGTTTTCTGGAAAGACCTAGGAAACAAAAACTAATTAGAAAGAGCCCTATTCATATAAAATCCCACTGCGGCTGTCAGACCGCCGAGTATTCCGCCCCAAACTGTATCCAATAAAAGCATTTGAATTGTCCAGCCTTTCAATGTGCTAAAATTGGTTACCTCGTAAGTTGAGTAGGCTAAAAGTCCCAGAAATGTGCCGGACAAAATAGCCGTGATGACAGAACCCGATTTTATGCCCGCTAATGTTCCAAACCAGTATATACCAGAAACATAAAAGACATAAAAAAATGCTGCGGCCGCTAAGTTAGGTTGGGCCTTAAGCAACTCTGGGATATTGGATTGAAATAGTGGGTTAATGACTTTTACTATCATTACATAGTCTACCACTAAGAAAAATACTAACATTGATATATAAGTTATAGCTACATGCATTGAGTTACTAGTCCTGTTTCAAATAATATTTAAGTTATGTTTACGTTTTGATAATAAAAACTTTACCAGTTTTCAAAAGGCTTGTCTTCTTGAAAAATGATTATCTGAAAATATTTAGTTAAACTACCTTTATATAATTTTAGCCTGTTGCTCGTTCATTTTTATTAGTGTAGTGATATTCGTCATAAGTGTTATGGTGATCCATGCCCGCTTGGTGGAATTGGTAGACACAAGGGACTTAAAATCCCTCGACCCTAGGTCGTGCCGGTTCGAGTCCGGCAGCGGGCACCAGTACTTTAAGAAAGCTAGTTTTCATAAATTTATTGTATACACTCTGTTTAACTTTTGCATTATATCTAAATTAAATTTATGTGTTTTATCATTAGGTGAAAAGTATGATTACAACAAACAAAAGTCAAAGTAACATTTTCAACATTTTATTAGTCTGTCTGGTACTACTTCCATCTTACCTAACCGGTGAAGAAGTGGACACAGCAAGAAAGTCCAAAGAGTATCCACTGGTGCCTAGATACACATTCAGTGGCGATAAAGGTGCTCATTGCGAGCTTTGGTCCCTTGAAAGGGAGTCAGGAAAAGCTGCAACTTGTAGGCGGCGTGCCGCTAAACCTAGTACTAAGCCGATTTTGTGCAGATTCAAAAGATCTTATATCAACGACGATGATGAAACTTTGACCATGTGTGTCTACGAGAAGGCAGGCCATAACATGGAGGATTTTACAATTTCATCCGAAACTTACATCTGTGAAAAACAGTTTAAATGCAAACGTTAGCAAGGTAGCTAGGCTATAAATAATAAAACCTTACCTCAAAAAGTTTTGAGTTAGCACGATCCTTGCATAATTATAGAATTCTGGCTTTTAAATTTGATGAAGGAAATGATTGTGGCTGACATGGATATGAAACAAAAAATAAAGGAAGTTAGAGATAAGTTCTTATCTAATAATCAAATTGAAGACATTAGACAAAATATTACGTTAGGAGTGGAAGAGCGTCTCAAGTTTTTAAATTCCGAACAAATTAAAGTCGTTGAGCTACTGGAAGAAAAACACCAAGAACTCGATAATGCTATACAGTCACAAAAGCAGCAAATCGATGGCCATAAGAAAGATGTCGAAAACACTTTTGAGGTGAAAATATCTGACTCAACAACAAAAATTGAAGAGAAATTAATAGAATTAAAAAGTCAGAATGAAAAAGTTTTGGCTGATCAAGGCGAATTAGAAAAAAGAATTGACGAAAAATTTAAAAATGCTCTTAAAGGTCAGCTAGCATTCATAGACGATAATCTTGCTCAGTTTATTACAGCACAAGATGAATTTAAAGTGCATCTAAAGTCGATGGAAAACAACTTTTCTAAAAGAATCGAAGAAAATAATGTACAAATTACAGATCACGTAAATAAAAACTCTTTAGAATTGACTGAAAATAACATTACCCTCTTAAAGAAATTTAATGAAGTGGAGACTGAAGTCTTTAATAGGGTAGAGGCAAAGCTTCTCAGTTTTGAAGAAGAAAACAGGACTCACTTTAAAAAGGCCACTGAAAAATTCAGTGCAATTACATCTCATTTGGAGGAAAAAATTAACAGTTTTATTCAAAACCATAAAACAGTTGAAGAGGTTATTGATGATCGCCTCAAAGAATTCAGAACAGCTCAGAAAGCTGCCTTTGAAGAGCTAGAGGCAGCTCTAAACCTTTTAGAAAAACATCAAGACGATACTTTAACTCGGTTTCGGCAAAAAAGCGACCTAACCAACCAACAAAGCCATAACAGGCAAACTGACTTGCCCAATTCTTTAGTCAAGAATAGAGGCTCGATTTTATATAAATCAGAAGAACTTTCAAAGTCATCAATACCTATAGATAATGACGCTATAGAGGCCACTGTAAGCCATAGTCACTCGAATAAAAAAACTTTTAAACCTACAATTTTGACTTTTTTAGTATCTCTAATTTTTATAATGGTAATCAGTTATCTTAATATCGACTATAATGATTTTTTTAACTTGTCTGAAACCTTTGGCAGATAGATTAAATTCTGTTTATGCAGGCAAAATCATTCACTGCCCTTAATACACCATTTCATGATAGTTTTTTGGATATGCATTCTATTTTCAGCCCCTTGGAATACAGCTGATTGTGGACCATCAATAACTTCATCAGTTACTTCAAAATTCCTGTGAGCAGGTAAACAGTGCAGGAAAATAGCCCTCTTACTCGCTTTGCTCATAAGTTCACTATTAACTTGATACCCTCTAAATATTTCAAAGCGTTCATTTGAATTTAACTTCTGATGATGCATAGAAGTATATGTATCAGTTACTACTAAGTCAGCATTTTCAATGGCTTTAATTGGATCAGAAATCAACTTTACAAAGGTTCCAAACTTATTAGCCCACTTAATTGCTTTAGGGTCAGGTTCAAACTCTTTTGGACTAGCCACTACAAGGTTAAATCCAAACTGAGCTGCAGCGTGAATATAACTGGTACAAACATTATTACCATCTCCAAGCCAGATCACCTTTTTACCTTCGATAGAACCACGAAGTTCTTCAAAAGTTAAAATATCTGCCATTACCTGGCATGGATGGGAGCAGTTTGTAAGTCCATTTATAACTGGAATAGAGGAATGTGACGCTAGCTCCAGCATAACAGATTCATCAAAAGTTCTAATCATGATGAAATCTAGATATCGCGATAAAACGTTAGCAGTATCAGCAATATTTTCTCCATTACTGAGCTGCAAGTCCGAAGCTGCAAATGTCATAGCTTGTCCACCCATTTGACGAATTCCAACATCAAACGATACTCTAGTCCGTGTTGATGGTTTTTCAAAAATCAATCCACCAATGTAGCCGTCCAAAAAACATAACTCGTCAGGCACTCCATTTGGTTTCCCAATACGCCCTTTTTTTAATACTTTGGCATCATTAATCATTGACCTAAGAATAGTTTTGGATACTTGATTGATGTCAAGGAAGTGCCTCATTGCCCTTTACCAATTTCAAAGGTCAAACTTTTTAAACCTTCCATAGCTAAACTCAGATCTTTTTCACTTATATTTAATGGAGGTAAAAGCCTTACAACATTGTCCCCAGCAGGAACAAGAAGTAACTTCTTTTTATACGCTTTCTCAATCACAATTGAATTATCAACCTTACACTTCAAACCTAACATCAAACCTCTACCCCTAACCAACTCAAAAACAGTAGGGTTTTTTAACACTAATGCTTCTAAGCCTTTAAAAAATTTCATACCTTTTTCTCTCACACTGCTCAAAAATCCGTCTGAAAAGATTTGATTTAAGACTGCTATACCTACAGCACAAGCTAGAGGGTTACCTCCAAAAGTTGAGCCATGACTACCAAGCGTCATACCTGAAGCTGCTTTGGTCGATGCCAAACAACAGCCCAATGGAAAACCCCCTCCAATACCCTTTGCAACGGCTACAATATCCGGTTTTACTCCATAGTGCTCATAAGAAAAAAATTTACCTGAGCGACCTATCCCAGACTGAATTTCATCGAGTATCAACAAAATATTTTTCTCATCACAAATTTTTCTGAGACCAGTTAAGAATTCTTTTCCACATGGCCTTATCCCTCCTTCACCCTGAATCGGCTCTATTAAGACAGCACAAATTTGATCCGAGTCTAAAAACTCAACCTCAGTGAGGTTGCCAAACGGTAAGGACTTAAAGCCAGGCAGAAGGGGCCCAAACCCGTTGGTTAGTTTCTCTGCCCCAGAGGCTGAAATAGCTGCCATTGATCTTCCATGAAACGAGCCTTCAAAAGTAACAATTTGTTTTTTTTTTACAAACCCCTTCTCAAAGAAATATTTCCGGGCCATTTTTATGGCACATTCAATACTTTCGGTACCAGAATTAGTAAAAAATACCTTGTCAGCGAAGGTATTCTCTACTAATTTGCTAGCAAGTTTTTCTTGCACTGGAATCGAATAAAGATTTGATGTGTGCCATAAAAGATTTGCCTGCTTTTCGAGAGCTTTAATCAAATCAATATTGGAGTGACCCAGACAATTCACTGCTATACCTGAACCCATATCGAGGTAACGATCACCATTAATAGTCTCAAGCCAAGATCCAGTACCTTTAACAAATGATAAAGGAGCACGATTATATGTTTCTAAGATAGGGGTAGCCATACTCTCAATCTCCTGGAAATAACTCTGATATCAGATATTTTAAGTTAAATAATACCAAGTTGCCTCTTACTAATTATTATACAATTTCTATTGTTTCAGCTTGTATCCTACAGAAACCCAATAAGTACATAAATAAATTAATGTTAAACATATTAAAACTGACCAAATAAAGCCATTAACTGGATTACTTTCACTATACCCGAGACAACCGTACCTCACACCATCGATCAAAAAAAAGACAGGATTATAACTCGTTATTTGGGCTAAAATAGGCGGTAAAGCACTCAAGGAGTAGAAAGTACCTGACAAGAAACTTAACGGCGTAACCACGAAATTCACAAGTGCTTGCATGTGATCAAACTTCTGACTAAAAATACCTGCTACAATACCCAATAAGGAAAGTTTAGCACAAGCGACTAGAATAAAAGCTAACAATATAAATGGATACTTTGGATACAAGCCTAAAGCTGGAAAAATCACTAAAATTACCGCTAACGATACAATACACCCCCGAAGAATACCTCCAATCATATAACCAATCACAATCTCGATAGGCCGAAGTGGAGCTAATAATGTATCCACAATATTTCCCTGAACTTTAGAAATTAACAAAGAAGACGAAGTGTTTGCAAATGAATTTTGCATAACTGACATAGTAAGAATTCCGGGTGCAATAAAAAAGGTATAATCAAATTCTTCAATTTGGATTTTTCTATTCGCCAATACAAAAGAAAAAACTGTTAAAAATAAAATTGAAGTAACGATGGGAGCCAAGATAGTCTGCGTCCAGACTGCAGTAAACCTTTTTTGTTCTCTAAGAATTAAAGTATACAAACCTAAAAAGTTTATTTTTTCCATTCCACTGCGCATCCAAGGACCTTTTTACCTGATATAAAAATACTTATCGAATTTACCTTTATTTAATCTTCACTTTCTTGTAAATGCAATCCATGCGTTTTCGAACGTGACTTATTATAATTATAAATTTTAAATTGGAGAAAGTATGTCTTGGACTCCCGACAGAGTAGAAATTTTAAAAAAAATGTGGTCCGAAGGGCAAAGTGCAAGCCAAATTGCTGGAGAACTTGGTATGGTAACTCGAAACGCTGTAATTGGTAAAGTGCACAGATTAGGTCTTTCTAATCGGGGAACCATAGTGACAAAAGAGCAAAACTCTGAACAGAGTAAAGCGAAACCGAAGAGACCTAAAGCTCAAGCAAGATCGGTTAACTCCAAAAAGATACAAAATGGACCAAAAACATCTGACTCAACCACGGATGTAAAACAAGATATCGCTGAACCAGTGGAAAAAGGACCTAGGAAGCAACCTTTCCTGAATACAAATAAATCAATTATATTTACGGCGAATCAACCACTCCCTCCACAGCCATCAACTTCGGAAATCAGTGCAGAAACGCTCAAAAATGTTGAGTCAATTGAAAAAAAATCAAAAAAACTATCTCTCATGGAACTCACCGAGCGAACGTGTAAATGGCCTATTGGAGATCCTGCGACAGAAGAATTTTGGTTTTGTGGACATACTGCAGAACAAGGCAAACCCTATTGTGAAACACACATCGAAATAGCTTTTCAACCTGTAACCTCTAGGAGAGAGAGACGCTCTCGCTAAAATAGCTATTACAAAGAATTTTCTTTAGATTATTATTAGTTTATTATAATATAAAGGTCAGTTTTAAAAGTGATTGAAAGAATGAAATGATCTGCTACTCACTAACCTGTTCAGAAAATCATACCTTTGATAGCTGGTTTTCAAATGCGGCCGCTTACGCAAAACTTAAAGAGCAAGGGTTTTTATCTTGTACAGTTTGCGGCACTGTAAAAGTTGAAAAGGCGGTAATGGCACCAAATGTTTCGAGCAAGAGTAAACCAGAAAACAAAAAAATGCAAAAACTGTCACCATCACCTGCAGAAAAAGCTATTGCTGAACTGAAAAATTATGTGCAACAAAATTCAGAAGATGTAGGTAGTAACTTTGCACTTATTGCCAGAAAAATGCATGCTGGCGATACTCCTGAAAAAAACATTCATGGGAAGGCTAGCCTAAAAGAAGCTCAATCCTTGCACGAAGATGGGGTGCCAATCATTCCTTTACCATGGTTTGACCGCAAAACTAATTAGCAACTGCAACTAACGCTCAAATGGTTTTAACTAAGATATTAGGAGATACATGCCTAAAATAGTAATGAAGTTTGGAGGAACATCGGTAGCTGACATGTCAAAGATTAATGCGGTTGCTAACATAATCAAAAATGAATTGTCCAAAGGAAATGAAATTATTGTTGTTGTTTCTGCCATGGCAGGACAAACCAATAACTTGACCAAAAAGGTTGAAAGTATAGGGCCATTATATGACGCACGTGAATACTCAGCAGTCGTATCTACAGGAGAAAACGTTACATCTGGTTTGTTAGCTATCATGCTTCAACAAATGTCGATTAATGCTCGAAGTTGGCAGGGTTGGCAAATCCCAATTATTACGTCGGACGAGCACTCCGCAGCAAGGGTACTAAATATAGATACAGTAAACTTGTTAAAGAAGTTCGCTGAAGGTATGGAAGTGGCAGTCGTTTCAGGATTTCAAGGACTGGGGCCAGATGGCCGAATTACTACGCTTGGTAGAGGTGGATCTGATACAAGTGCTGTAGCTCTTGCTGCCGCTTTTAAGGCCGAACGATGTGATATTTTTACGGATGTTGATGGGGTCTATACCACGGATCCAAGAGTGTGCAATAAAGCGCGAAAGCTTGATAAAATCTCTTATGAAGAGATGCTTGAGTTAGCTTCACTTGGAGCGAAAGTATTACAAACTAGATCTGTTGAACTCGCAACCAGATATAAAGTGAGGCTCCGAGTTATGAGCAGTTTTATTAAAGAGTTTGATGAAAAAAAAGGTACATTAGTTTGCAGTGAAGGAGAAATTGTGGAAAATAAAGTAATAGCAGGCGTAGCCTTTTCAAGAGATGAGGCCAAGTTAACCGTCACGGGTATAGAGGACCGTCCCGGAATAGCTGCTAGTATATTTGGTAAGCTTGCAGATCAAAGCGTCAATGTGGATATGATTGTTCAGAATGTGTCTGAAAATGGGCTAACAGATATGACTTTTTCATGCCCTGTTGATCAAGTCGCAAGAGCTAAAGAAGCATTAAATAAAGATGCGGAAAAAAATATACTTAAATATAGGCAACTATTAATTGATGAAGAAATAGCGAAAGTATCAATAGTTGGCATAGGAATGAAAACTCATTCAGGAATAGCGAAAATGATGTTTGAGTCTCTAGCTAAGGAGAGTATCAACATAATAGTGATTTCAACATCTGAAATAAAAATTTCTGTGCTCATAAGCAGAAAGTATCTAGAACTGGCAGTCCAAACATTGCACGACACATTTGAGTTGGAGAAAGTATAAATAAGATGCCGCGTTCACAGAAAGGGTTACAGTCAAGGGTCTTACTGCAAAGACTCAGGGACTCAATGGCTGAGCCAGGAAACGGGCAAGCTCGACTTGATAGAATTGTTAAATTAATCGCCTCATCTATGAACGCTGAAGTTTGTTCTATTTACCTAAAAAAAGATGCCAAAACTCTTGAACTTTTTGCAACAGAAGGTTTGAAAGCTGGTGCTGTCCATTTTACGCAGCTTAAGATTGGACAGGGTTTAGTTGGAAGAATTGCTCATACTGCTATTGCAGTAAATACCTCTAATGCACCCGAAGCGAAAGGCTTTCGATTTATGCCTGAAACTGGTGAAGAAGTCTTCCCAAGTTTCCTTGGAGTGCCCATCCAGAGGTTAGGCGAAGTTTTAGGAGTTCTGATAGTCCAAAATAGTTTTGCCCGAGCCTACAATGAAGATGAGGTTTATGGATTAGAAATTGTTGCCATGGTCATAGCTGAAATGACTGAATTAGGAGAATTTACAGAAGCACATGGAGCTGAAATAACCGCCCAGCATAACCATGCCGCAACCTTTGAAGGTATTATTGGCAATGAAGGCATCGCCATTGGAAGAGTTTTTTTACATGATCCCATGATAAAAATAGAAAATCCAATATCTGATAATCCAAAAGCTGAAAGGGCTAAATTGTCCGTCGCTTTTAAAAAACTGCAAGCTGAAGCGAAAAAAATGAGTGATAAAAAACTTCATAATAAAACTGGTGAATATTTAGAAGTCTTTGAAGCATATCAGATGTTTGCAAGAGACAAAGGTTGGCGCAAAAGAATGGAAGCCTCTATTGAGGGTGGTTTAGCTGCTGCTGTGGCTGTAGAAAAAGAACAATCAGAAATGCGATCACGAATGTCCCGCCTAGCTGATCCATATATTCGAGATCGCTTGCATGATTTAGATGACATATCCAACAGACTAATAAGAATTTTAACTAAGACTGACGTTAAGATTGATAAAGAAAAAGTAACAAATGCAATTCTCATAGCACGAAATATAGGTCCAGCAGAGCTTCTTGATTATGGTACAAATATTTCTGGTGTTATACTTGAAGAAGGCTCCGTTGGTTCCCATGCCACAATAGTTGCCCGTGCGTTAGCTATTCCTTTAGTCATAAAAGCTGATGGCATTCGTCGCGAATCTCGAGATGGCGATTTACTGATACTTGATGCAGATAAGGGCCACTTATACCTCAGGCCAGAAGAGACCATTAGAATAACTTACGCTGATAAATTAGCCTCTCAAGAAATAGAAAGAGAACAATACTTAGATTTAAAGAATAAACCTGCACAGACTAGTGATGGAGTAAAAATCACTCTCATGATGAATGCTGGTCTTATGGTGGATTTACCATTTTTAGAAAAATCAGGGGCTGAAGGAATAGGTCTCTACCGAACAGAGCTCCAATTTTTAACCCAAGAGAAAATGCCCGGAAGATCAGAACAAGTAGAGTTCTATTCGCATATTTTAGATATGGCTGCAGGAAAACCAGTTAACTTTCGTTCCTTAGATATAGGCTCAGATAAAATCTTACCTTATCTTAAAGGAGTAAAAGAGCCTAATCCCTCACTTGGTTGGCGTGCTATAAGGGTTACTCTAGATAGAACTGGTATAATGCGTATGCAAGTACAAGCTCTTATAAGAGGGGCCCAAGGGCGACCGGTTAGGATATTATTTCCATTTGTTACAGAGTTAGATGAATTCAAGCTTGCTCGGAGTATAGTCTTGTCCGAGATTGAGAAAGAAAAAAAGCTACAACATGTCGTTCCAAAGGAAATAAAAATTGGAGCTATGCTTGAAATCCCAAGCTTAGCATTTTCAAATGATGAATTTTTTCAATTAACAGATTTCATTTCTATAGGTGGTAATGATTTAAAACAGTTTTTTTTTGCTGCTGACCGCGAAAATGAACTGGTTCGAGCAAGATACGATACTTTAAACTTAAGCTATTTAGATTTTCTTGAAGGAATAGTAGCACGTGCAAAGTCATTCAATACTCCAATAAACTTCTGTGGTGAAGATGCAGGAAAACCTGCCGAAGCAGTCGCGCTAATGGCTATTGGACTAACCAATCTATCGATGCGAGCTGCCTCAGTTGGGCGGATTAAATCTTTAATACGATTTATCGCTCTAGAAGATGCAAAAATAATACTTTCTAATGCCAGAAAAATTGGGAAAAGTTCGATTAGAAAAGATATTACTGACTGGTTAGAGGATATAAATGCTCCATGTTTCTAATTTTAAAAATCAATTAAAAAGTTAAATAAAGGACCCTTAATACCCGCCATACTTCTAGAGGATAATTCAATGCCAAGCAACCTGTCGCTGCTCAAGTTATTTTTAAAGTAGATGTTTTTGACTATATTTTTTGAAAACCCAAAACGACCATAATAAGAATCATCCCCGACCAGAAGAACTCTCGACCAACCAGATTTGTTAGCTTTCTTAAGTCCCCTGCGGATTAGGGCCTCACCTAAGCCTTCACCTTGACGAGTAGGATGAATACCCAAAGGTCCCAACAGCAAGCCAGGCGATCGCTGGAAACCAATTAAGATTGGCCAGAAGCGAATTACGCCCACAAGGACGTCAAATTCGTCCCGTAATACAAAACAAAGTTCTGAAATTGAACTTACTCCATCGCGGTACCTATAGGAACTCAATGCATTACGACCTAAACCAAAGGTAAGATCTAATAACACCTCTATTTCATTAAAGTCATTTGCTACTTCTTGCAAAATTTTTATCATTTAAAAAGGCCACTCACATAACAAGAATTTTAAAAATTATCATACCCCAAAAATTACATTTAATAAAAGATTATAACTTTAAAAATACGTTGTAAAAAATTGTAATTCTAATTACCGGATAATAAAATACTGGGAAATACCATTTAAAAGATTTAATCATAAAATAATCACTGGGTTATCATAATATCAATTTAGTAAAACTGAACCATAACAAAAAGTGACAAGCCTATACTTAATCATCGTTATAATAACTGTTAGCAGATTTAATCTTGGCTAATAGTAAAAATGAAAAAAAATTTGAGGTATATATTCATAAAACTATGGATGAACCGAGCCATTACATATACCGTCGATATTAGAAATCGTCAGCCTTTCAAAATAAAAACAAAGAGAAGTATATGAAATTTGGCGTAATAATTGGTAGCTTCTTACCATTACACAATGGAAGTTTAACACTTTGCAAAGTTGCTAAAACTTTGAGCGAAGACTTGATTGTTTTAATAATCAATAAAAAAAATGATCCTATTTCAATAGATCTACGCATTAGTTGGTTAAAAATTGAATTCCCAACAGCTATAATAGAAAAGATTTCGACAGAGACTATCGTTCCAAATACAAACAGAATAAAGTTTGTCCTTGATAGAATTTCTAAGAATGATTTTTCCTATGATTTTCATATCTTTAGTTCAGATACTTATGCGGTTAATCTGGCCAAAGAATTAAAAATTAATTTCACCATATTAGATCCTGATCGGCTGGCACAGAATATACAGAGTGAAAATCTTCTGGCCGACCCCTATGGCCAATGGTTTGAGATGCCTTTCTCTGTCAGGTCATCACTTATAAGAAGGGTTGTGCTTATTGGTCCAGAAAGTGTTGGAAAGTCTACCCTTGCTAACAAAATAAAAAGCTCATTTTTTCCACAACCGTTCCTCCCTGAATACGGCAGACCCTATGAAATATTTCGTGATCCAGGTCCTTACCACGACGACGAGTTTGAAAAAATTATTAGTGTACATGCCGCACATAGAAAAGCTCTGATGCCATTCTCAGGGCCAATATTTGTCGAAGATACTGACGAACTTACAACTGCTGTCTGGGTAGAAATGCTAATGCAGAAACAACTTCCAAGTATAGAAATACAAATTAAACTGCCTTATCACTATCTATTAATGGATCCAACAGTTCCATTTACTTTTGAAGAAACTCGGTACTTCGATAAACAAAAACGAATAGAATTTTTTAAAAAAATAAAAAATAAACTGGACCATTACAATGCATCATACCAAATACTGACCGGGTCTTGGTCTGCCCGTGAGATAGAGGCAAGTAAAATAATAAAAAGCTTATTGTCTGAAAAACTGAACTGGTCAGTAATCAGTCAGGAGAACACCTGGGTTTAAAATATGATTAGGGTCTAAGGCACCCTTAACTGCACGCATTATTGTTAACTTGCCATTATCACCATATTTTTGTAAATCTTTGACTTTAAGTCGACCAACGCCATGTTCCGCACTAAACGAACCATTCATTTTCACAGCATTTTCATGAATTAGGTTCGTTACATCCTCCCTTAAGGACCAAAACTCTCTTTTATCACGATTGAACGGTGGAAAAACATTGAAATGAATATTTCCATCCCCAAGATGGCCAAAACAATTTACTTGTAATTGACTAGATAGCTTTTTCACACCTTTGGAAGCTGTACAAATAAAATTTGGAATATTAGATATGGGTACCGAAATATCTGAGGAACATATAGCACCAATTAATCTATTTGCCTCCGGCATACTCTCCCTGATATACCAAAGTGCCTTAGCCTGAAGATCACTTTCAGCGATAATGGCGTCGTTTATTATATTTCTATTCATCAATTCATAAAGAGCATTTTCAAAGATAGATTTTAATCTAATCGATTTAGAACCTGCAACTTCGACTAAGACCATCCAATCGCCAACATCTGTAAAGGGCGGCTTAAATTTAAAACCTCCTCTTTTCAAAAATTCTAATCCCTTTTGACTTATAAGTTCAAAAGCCTGCAATTGATCCCCTAGGGTTTTCTCTAGCTCTCTAAGTAGGATAATAGCATCAGTTGGATTCTGAACCTTTAGCATAGATACAACTGTTTCGTCAGGTAGAGGGAAAGTTTTTAGAGTCGCGGCTGTAATTATACCTAGGGTACCCTCAGAACCAATTAATAAATTCTTAAGATCATAGCCAGTGTTATCCTTTATGAGGCTTCCAAGCCCATTATAGATAGTACCATCAGCAAGTACTGCTTCTATACCCAAACATAAGTTACGAGCATTTCCAAACTTTATAACATTTATTCCACCTGCATTAGTTGCTAAGTTTCCTCCAATTTGGCATGATCCCTCGGACGCCAGAGACAATGGAAACACACGGTTTATTTTTTTTGCTTCATTCTGAACATTCGATAGAATCATACCTGACTCCACTGTCAAAGTTCCGTCTTGAGCAGAAATACCCCGTATCGAGTTCATTCGATCTAGGGACAACAAAAGAAAGTCAGAACTTGGTGCCATCTGCCCACCTACCAAACCAGTGCCTCCACAGTAAGGTATCACCTTAACACATAGTTCGTTTAAAATAGAAAGAACCAATGAAACTTCTTCTTTAGTCTTTGGTCTAATAACTTTCATCGCATAATTTATATAATTACCTCTCGGCTCAGACCTTTGGGTCTGAGACAAATCGTCAATTATATTTGGGCCTAATTTCTGGGTTATTTGCAACTCAGCTAATTTGGTTAATTCACTGATCATTTTAATTCCAAACTATTCTAATATCTTATTTTTTCCCCGCCTATCATCACGCAACAAGGAATACATTATATGGTTACGCCAGCGTCCCGCAATCTGGAGGTAACTTTGTGCGACACCTTCATACTTAAATCCTATATTTTCTAATAAGCTTCTTGACGCTTGATTCTCAGGTAAGGTAGCTGCTTCAATTCGACTAAGTTCAAAGTTTTTAAATGCTTGAAATATGATAGCCTTTACTGCTTCCGACATGTAACCATTTTTAATATAGGGCTTCCCTAACCAGTATCCTATTGACCCAGATTGAGCGGCTCCTCGTCTCAATTGACTAAGAGTTATCGCTCCCATCAGAATTCCATCTTCTTGTCTAAAAATAAAGGCGTGGATAACCTTCTTTTCACTAAACTGTTTGTTGGCCCACTTCACTCTTAACTTAAACGCACTTAATGAGTAAAAGTCTCGATCCCGGCTAGGTTCCCATTCCGATAAAAAGTCTTCACTTTTTCGTCGTAAGTTTACCCAAATTTCATAGTCTTGCAATTGTGGCAATCGTAGATAGCATCTTTCAGTATTTATTTTAAAGTCTCGTCTTTTCCACAAACTATTCGCCTCAGACAATTAATCGATTTTTAAGTTCATCTAAGATTGGTGCATTTTTGATTGGGCCATAGAGGGCCAAAGCAGATCTTGGGTCCATGAATATACTTTGAGCAAATTCTCGCAAATCCAAGAGTGACACCTGATTTATTTTATCAATAGTCTCAGATAGAGGAATAACTCGCCCCCAAACCGAAAGCGTTCTAGCTAACCTTTCACATCGATTTGAACTACTTTCTAAACCCATTAACATTCCTGCTTTTATTTGAGCACGAGCTTTATTGAGGTCTTTTTGTGAAATTTTGTCAATACTTTGTCGGAGTTCATCGATCACAACATTTGAGAGTTCACCAAGTTTTTCTTCACTCGTGCCTGCATAAATTGTGAACGCACCAGTATCAATACCCGCATCAATCGATGAAAAAATTGAATAACATAAGCCTCGTTTCTCTCTTATCTCTTGGAAGAGCTTTGATGACATTCCCCCACCCATCGCAACTGCAAAAATTTGACTGGCAAAAATGTTAGGGTCTTTTACGGAAGCCGACTTAAAGGAAAGTGCAAAATGAGCCTGCTCAAGATTTTTCTGAACACGCGTTTCTCCCCCTACAAACATCCCTGGAACAGTCTTAGAACATTTTTTTCTTGGTAACTTTGAAAAATATTTTTCACATAAGTTTACTAACGCCTCGTGATCAACATCGCCCGCTGCACAAAATATCATTCTGTTAGGTGTATAATGTTCTTTAGTAAAATTTATTAAATCCTCGCGCAAAAAACCTTTCACATTACCAGCCAGTCCTAATATTGGTCGTCCATAAGGTTGATTAGGGTACGCCGTCTCTTGAAGCCAGTCAAAAATTATGTCGTCCGGTGTATCGTTTGTCTGCCCAATTTCTTGTAGGATTACATTTCTCTCAACCTCAACCTCAGCACTCTCAATGCTGGAATTTAGGATAAGGTCAGATATTACATCTAAGGCTAAAGTAACATCTTCAGACAAAACTCTGCAGTAATAGTTGGTAATCTCACGGCTTGTATATGCGTTTATATATCCACCAACATTCTCAATAGCTTCTGCAATTCGAAATGAGCTTCGTTTTTTCGTTCCTTTGAATGCCATATGTTCCAAGAAATGGGCTATTCCATTTTGACGTTGAGTCTCATGCCTAGCTCCAGCAGTTATCCAAACTCCAAGTGTTGCTGTTCTAAAATTAGGCATGAATTCAGTTGCTATAGTGAAGCCATTAGAAAGTGTTTGGGTTTTAATTGTCATGGAAGAATCCGTTCAGAAATAATTGCCTGTATTTCATTTAGGCTATTTTTTACATGGGTTACTACCTCATTTCTAGAGTAGAGATCATCATATCTTGTAGGCAAGGCTGGCAGAACGCCAGTAGAACGCTTAACTGCAACAGGAAACTTGGAAGGATGTGCCGTTGCTAAGGTAATCATAGGTGACTTCTTAATATTTTTTATTTCTTGATTAGCCACAGCTAGTCCAACAGCAGTGTGCGGACAAATTAACTCGCCAAAATCTTTCAGTACTTTTTTTATAGTTTTCAATGTATCTTCATCTGAAGTCGTTCCGCTACTGAAGCTTTCCCGTAATTTATCCAGTACTTTAGGACTTAAATCAAAGCTACCGTCTTTATCCAGGTTTTGCATTAGCATTCTTATAAGCTTACTACTGCCCTCGTGTAGGTCAAACAACAAACGCTCAAAATTTGAGGCAACTTGTATATCCATCGACGGACTTATTGTTTGTCTCAGAATTTTTTTTCTATAAACACCCGTTAAAAGTGTTCTATGCAAGATATCATTCTCATTGGAAGCTATTACTAGCATATCTAGCGGCAATCCCATTTTCTTAGCCACATATGCAGCAAAAATATCTCCGAAATTTCCAGTAGGAACAGTGAAGCTTATCTTCCGTTTAGGTGCTCCTAAGGCTGTTGCAGCAGTAAAATAATAGACAATTTGGGACATTACGCGTGCCCAATTAATTGAATTTACTCCCGTTAAATTTACACTTTTTCTAAATTTAGAATCATTGAACATTTGTTTTACTAGTGCCTGGCAATCATCAAAATTACCATCCAAAGCCAAGGCATGAATGTTAGGACGACCGAGCGTAGTCATTTGCCGCTGTTGCACTTCAGAAACTCGTCCTAAAGGAAATAAAACAAATATATCAACCATCTCACTATTTTTAAACGCAGCCATAGCTGCCGCGCCAGTATCCCCCGATGTTGCTGCTATAACAGTAGCCCTCAGATTTTTTTTTCTTAACACATGCTCAAACATCTGACCAATAAGTTGCATAGCAACATCCTTAAAAGCCAAAGTAGGTCCATGAAAAAGCTCCAACAAAAAGTGGTTTTCGGAAAGTTGGACTAATGGACAGATTGACTTGTGGTCAAAGCCTGAATAAGCAGCATTTATCATTTTTCTAAACTCATGATCAGAAAATGTGTCACCAGTGAACCGTCTCATTACTAAGAACGCAATTTCTTGATAGGACATTTGCGAAAACGTCTCTAGTTCATCATACTCTATAGTTGGCCAAATTTTTGGTACATACAAACCGCCATCCGTTGCTAACCCGGAAAGGAGCACCTCTTCAAAGTTTGATTCCTCGCCTTCGCCTCGCGTTGAAATATATTTCATTGTTAAACCCTAAGAATTAGACCTGTCGTTTTTTAATACGGTAAACTAGCAAGATTGTCATCCCAAACCAAACCACTGCTAGAGAAAACCAGGTTATTGCATAACCAAGGTGGTCATTTGATATATGTACGCCAATTTGCTGTGGCACCGGTTTGCCAATTGGTTCAGACTGTCTCATAACGATTAAGACCGCATCTGTTTTTAAATGGTTAGACATTTTTTCTAAATCACGGGCAAACCACATATTTTTTTTTACATCAGGATCTGGGGTAAAACCATCTGTCTCATTAGGCCAAAGTAAGTTACCAACAAGCTTAACTTTACCACGTGATCTGTTCAGTTTTTTTTCTGCCTCAGGGACGAACCCTCTATCTACCATAATAGTTTTTCCATCAGCTAGTGCAAATGGGACTATTACCAAAAAGCCTGGCCCAATATTTTTCAATGAAGTAAGAATGTGAATTTCACCAGGCAATATTGAACCTTCAACTATTACAGACCGATATTGATCCTCCAGTTCCGTTGGTTCATCCATGAGTCGCACAGGTTTAGCTGTTATCTTTTGTTCAATATTAGATAAAAGATTATTTTTCCAATCCAACCTCTGCAACTGCCAAATACCCAGACTTATAAGAACTGCGATTCCTAATAATCCCAAAGCTATAGGAAACACAAACCTAATATACATCAAAAACTAATCATACTTGACCGCAAAACCACTAAATTAGCCACCCCAAATGTAAACTGCTGCAAAAAGGAACAACCACACCACATCAACAAAGTGCCAATACCAAGCTGCAGCTTCAAATCCCAGATGCTGCTTAGAGGTAAAATCTCCTCTAATTGCTCTAGCCAGGCATATAGCAAGAAAAATTGTTCCAACAAGCACATGAAACCCATGAAACCCTGTTGCCATGAAAAAGTTGGCCCCGTAAATATTACCCGCAAAACCAAATGCTGCATGACCATATTCATAGGCCTGAAAAACCGTAAATAATGCTCCTAAAGCAATCGCAATTATCAATCCATTTTTCAAACCTTTTTGATCATTTTCATGCGCAAGTGCGTGATGTGCCCAAGTTGCAGCACAACCAGAGCACAACAAAATTAGGGTATTAATTAGTGGCAAGTGCCAAGGGTCAAATGTTTGAATACCCTCTGGCGGCCAAACATTTTGTATAGCATCCATAGGATAGAGTGCGTGTTTAAAAAAACTCCAAAACCATGCCACAAAAAACATAACCTCTGATGTAATAAACATTATTACGGCGTAGCGAAGTCCAATTGTTACCACTGGAGTATGATCACCAACTTTACTTTCCGATATCACATCCGACCACCACCCATACATACAATATAAAACCAATCCAAAGCCGATAAGCATGACTGCAGGACCTTTCTCATGGAAAAAGAGAACTGTTCCAAATAACATTGCAAATGCACTCACGGCACTAAACAACGGCCAAATACTTGGCTGGAGGATGTGGTAGTCATGATTTTTTTTATGTTCCATTAGATTTCCTCGAAAAACTTAGTTGCACTTTTCAGTATTTATCACTGTTTAAGGCTAACTCTTCAATTGGTAAATCAATTTCGTAAAAAGTATAAGACAATGTGATAGACTGCACAAATTTTGCTTCTCTATCGTTTACAATTTCTGGATCAATGTAAAAACTTACTGGCATTTGAACTCTTTCTCCCGGTTGAAGAACCTGTTCCTCAAAACAAAAACAATCAATTTTTGTAAAGTAAGAACCTGCCGAAAACGGAACCACATTATAACTGGCCTGACCAGCAATAGCACGATCCGTAGGGTTAAAAGCTTCGTAAAACGCTAGACCTGTCTCTCCAATTTTTATCTCAACTTCATAGTCTACTGGATTGAATTCCCATTTTAAACCTGAGTCCTTTGATCCATCAAATCTTACTTTTATCGTATCTGATAAAATTTCTTTGGCACCTATCGAGGCAACCATAGGTGTTCCACCATAACCAGTAACCTTACAGAACCAGTTATAAAACGGGACCGCCGCAAACGAAGCTACCCCCATGAGAACTACTACTGAAACTAGCCAGCATAATGTTTTGTTTATGTTGTTCAATTTTTCTTGTCGCTCTCTACCATTTCTGGTCTCAAACTATGGTCAAAAGCCTGCATTTTGCTTCCATTCGCAAGCTTAACTACAGTCACCAAAAATATTACAGCTACCAAGCTTCCCATGATGCCTCCTAGCCACATATTTTTTCGTCCGCGGCGTGAATAAATCTCATGTTCCTTCAATATCATAACTTCTTCCTAAATAATTTCTGGCCACGCAATATAGTAAGGGCTCAAGGCTTTTATAACTGTTTCAGCCCCAATCACTCCAAAATGTGCAAATAAATAAAAGATTGAGAACACAAAAATTTTCTTCTCTAACTTGAAATTATCAGCAAGGGATACTTCGTCTGTGCGGTTCATAATTTTAATTGAGCCTAAAAGAAACCATATGTTAAGTGGAACGCACACTGCAAAATATAGAGGTCCGCCTACAGAGGAAAATGCCATTGCCACTGCTAAGATCGATAGGGCTATGGTATAAACCAAGATATGTTTCCTAGTTGAAATCATTCCGTGAGTAACCGTTAGCATCGGAACCTTAGCCTTGGAGTAATCCTGATTCATAAAAAGTGCTAATGTCCAAAAATGTGGTGGCGTCCAAACAAAAATAAGCAAAAACATTAGTATACTTTCCAGGCCAACCCCTCCAGATGCAATACTCCAACCTATCATAGGTGGAAACGCCCCGGCTGCACCCCCAATTACAATATTTTGGGGGGTAGCCCTTTTTAACCACATAGAATAGATGACCACGTAGAAAAATATCGTGAACGCCAATAACCCAGCAGCAAAAATATTTGCGAACAAACCTAGCATCATTACAGACAAAATAGAGAGTATTATGCCTAAAGCCAACGCTTGATCAGAACTAATCCGTCCTGAAGGAATTGGCCTAGTACTTGTTCGCTTCATTATCAGATCTATGTCAGCGTCCCACCACATATTTAGAGCACCTGCGGCTCCAGCACCGATTGCTACGCACAGAAGCGAAGCAATTGCAATTACTGGATGTATTGAATTAGGTGCAGCCAATAAACCAATTGCTGCGGTAAAGACAACTAACCTCATCACCTTAGGCTTTAGAAGCTCGAAATAATCTGATGCTTCTGGCTCTTCGTGCTCTATAATGTCCGCTTGAATTTCAACCATTGTAACTCAATCCAAAATTTTTAACGACTTATTAACCTGTCCATAGTCAATTATTTAATGCAATTTCTATTTTTCTGGGCTTACCAGCGAATTCCAATATAGCCCCATCCAACCACTTTTCATAAATATCTTTGCTTACAACTTTGACTACAATTGGCATGTATGCATGATTTTTTCCACATAACTCTGAACATTGGCCAAAAAATATGCCCTCTTTATCAGCATTAAACCAAGTTTCGTTCAAGCGCCCCGGTACCGCATCCATATGAACACCAAACGCAGGTATTTTCCAAGCGTGAATCACGTCAGCACCAGCTATCTGCATTCTGACATTGGTTCCCACTGGGACAACAACCGGATAATCTGTTGCAAGAAGATATTCATCTTGTTTGTACCCATATTTTTCTAATTCTTCTCGTTCTAACATAAAAGCATCAAAACTGAACTGATGCTCAGGATACTCATAACTCCAATACCACTGATTCCCAGTCGCCTTTATTGTCAAGTCTGACTCTGGTATTTCTAATTGGTTAAACAAAATAGGCAGTGAAAAAGAACCAATCACAATTAAAATCAAAACTGGTACTACTGTCCAAGTCACTTCCAAGGCGGAATGATGCGTGAAACTAGCTGGGTTTGGGTTTGCTCGCCTATTATATTTGACTGCTACTATTCCCAATAACACCACGACAAACACCGACGTAGCAATTACAAAGATCAGGAGCATATCGTCTAACCACTGGATGTCGCGAGCTAGATCTGTTGCAGCTGGCTGAAAACTTGTACCGCCCGGAGTAGGTTTACCTATCGTCTCAAGATCGCCTAGAACATCTTGGGACCAACTTGACGTAGCCATTAGTGTTCCGCCGAAAACTGCCAGTAATCTTGAAGAAAGTCTTTTCAGTATCATTATCTGTTCCTATTTCGTAACTTGTTATATTAACCTATTATAAAAACATGGTCTGCACTTTTAATCCACAATGCGAATCTAAATGATCCTGCCCGCATAGAAAACAATTTAGGACTTGTTATCTAGATCATTTTTCCTCGAAGTCGAATATTTGTCTTTCCAAATTCCATATGTGTTTATATAGACTTGGACTCAATTAAAAGGAGAAAGTTCTAATGAGTGAAATAGTCGCAACCTTCAATCCCTTCCATGACTACCTTGACTATGAAAAAACTCTAAAGGAACTAAGAAAGTCCTTAGAGGGTGCCGACGACGGTGAACTTTTTATCGAGAGTACAAGGGGAGAAGGCCTAACATACGACGATGGAAAATTACGCAACGCAACCTACAACTCGTCAGAGGGTTTTGGTCTGAGAGCCGTCAGTGGAGATATCACTGGGTATGCTCATTCATCAACTATTGACGAAGCAGCACTTCGAACTGCCGTAAAGACTGTAAGGTTAGCGATAAATGAACTGAAAACCCCGGTTGAACCTCCCCAAAAGACTGATAGAAAACTCTATTCGAATGACGATCCAATGATTTCTGTTCCCTTTCATAACAAAGTAGAAACTCTAAAATCAATTGATGACTACGCCCGATCTTTAGATAAGCGGGTCGTGCAAGTATCCGCGAGTTTTGGAGCATCACTACAGCAAATTTCCATTTTGCGAGTTGAGGGAACCCTGACATCTGATATTAGGCCAATGGCAAGAATAAATATAAGCATTATCGTTGAGCACAACGGTCGTCGAGAAAGTGGCTCGTCTGGTGCCGGTGGACGATTTGACTTAGGTTCCATTATTACTGAGGCTTCCTGGAAACTGCATGTTAAAGAGGCATTACGCATAGCGTTAGTTAATCTAAGGTCCATTCCCACACCCGCAGGAGTAATGGATGTCGTTTTGGGGTCAGGATGGCCGGGTGTTTTACTTCATGAAGCAATCGGACATGGTCTCGAGGGTGATTTTAATAGAAAAAAGACATCCGCTTTTGCAAATTTAATGGGGAAGCAGGTTGCATCAAAGGATGTCACCATCGTAGATGATGGAACCCTTGTAGATCGTCGTGGTTCGATAAACATCGATGACGAAGGGACCCCAAGTGCCAGAAATATTTTAATTTCCGATGGCCAGTTAGTAGGCTTGATGCAGGATCGCCAAAATGCACGCTTAATGGGTGTAGAAGCAACTGGCAATGGTCGGCGCCAAGGATACGAGCACGCACCAATGCCGCGAATGACTAACACGTTTATGCTAGGTGGAAAAGAAAATGCTGAAAACATAGTCAAGGATCTGAAGAACGGCATCTATGCCACTGGATTTTCTGGCGGGCAGGTAGATATCACGAATGGAAAGTTTGTATTTTCTTGCACTGAAGCATATAAAGTTGTGAATGGGGAGATCAAAGAGCCTCTCAAAGGGGCCACTCTAATAGGTGATGGAGCTACAGCTTTAACCAAAATTCGGGCTGTTGGTGATGATTTAGCACTCGATCCAGGTATTGGAAACTGCGGCAAATCAGGCCAATGGGTGCCAGTAGGTGTTGGGCAACCTACTTTGTTAATAAGTGGTTTAACAATTGGAGGGAGTAAAGCGAACACTTAATATAGTTTTTAAGATTGAGAACTTAGCCAAAATTAAATTAAGTTGTAACAGAGATTTTATTAACAATTAATTACTTAAAATTCTTTTTCTAATAAATAAATTGAAAATAAGACGATAAAAAAACAAAGGCAGGAGACAGCACAATGGCCGTAGTAGTGGTTGAATCACCCGCGAAAGCAAAGACCATAAATAAATATTTGGGATCAGATTTTGTGGTGCTCGCTTCTGTGGGTCACGTGAGAGATCTAGCAAGTAAAAATGGTGCTGTGGATCCTAAAAATGATTTTGAAATGAATTGGGAGGTTGATAGTAACAAGCAGAAGAATATTAAAGCAATAGCAGATGCTCTTTCAAATCAAGACAAGTTGATTTTAGCAACTGACCCCGATAGAGAAGGTGAAGCAATCTCATGGCATCTTCTAGAAGTGCTGCAAAAACGACGGGTTCTAAAAAAATCTATTACAGTTGAAAGAGTAGTTTTTAACGCTATCACAAAAAATTCAGTTTTAGAGGCCATGAAGAATCCAAGAGAGATAAATATGCCTCTAGTGGAAGCTTATTTGGCTCGCAGAGCATTAGATTACCTGGTGGGATTCAACCTCTCACCCGTTCTATGGAGAAAATTACCAGGAGCAAAATCAGCTGGTCGAGTTCAATCAGTGTCCTTAAAACTTATTGTTGAACGAGAAATGCAAATAGAAGCATTCAACTCAGAAGAATATTGGTCAATTCAAGCTTTGCTAAAAACTAAAAATCGAGATAAGTTCAACGCAAGGCTAGCGTATTTTGATAACAAAAAGATTGAGAAAATGAGTCTAAAAACCGAAGTGCAAGCTACCACAGCACTAACGGCATTAGAGGGGAGTACTTTTACTGTAGCTTCAGTATCGTCTGCTCCCAAAAAGAGAAACCCAGCAGCACCTTTCATGACATCAACACTCCAACAGGAGGCAAGTAGAAAGCTTGGGTTGGGAACCAAGGAAACTATGATGACGGCTCAACGGCTTTATGAAGCTGGTCTTATAACCTACATGAGAACTGACGGAATTGATATGGCTCCTGAGGCCTCAAAAGAAGTGAGAGAGTTAATCATTTCTAAATTTGGAAAGAATTATGCTCCCAACAGTCCCCGCGTCTATAAAAATGCATCCAAAAATGCTCAGGAAGCGCACGAATGTATTAGACCAACTGATATTCAGGTATCGCCGGGAGAATTAGCAGACATAGATAAAACCCAAGCAAGTTTATATAAACTAATTTGGAACAGAACAGTCTCTTCACAGATGGAAAGCGCTAACTTTGAAGCCACAAGTGCTGAAATTGTAAACTCAAATAGTTCAATTATGCTGAGAGCATCGGGCCAAGTGCTATTGTTTGACGGATTTCTTAAGGTTTATGTTGAAGGCATTGATGAAGAAAAAAGCGGCGATGACGACTCCACCCTGCCTCCGCTAAGTAAAGGAGAAACACTGGACATTGATAAAATTCAATCAGATCAGCATTTTACACAACCTCTACCCCGTTACAGTGAGGCCACACTTGTAAAAAGAATGGAAGAACTAGGTATTGGTCGACCATCCACCTATGCCTCTACCGTTACAACCATACTAGATAGAGAATACGTCAAAAAAGATAAGAATAGGTTGGTGCCCGAAGATAAGGGAAGGTTAGTTACAGTTTTTTTGAATAATTACTTTAGTAAGTATATGGAATATGACTTTACCGCCGAATTAGAAAAAAATTTAGATAAAGTTTCAGCTGGAGATGCTAACTGGAAAAATATTTTAAATGACTTTTGGGAAGAGTTTGAAAAGTCAATTGAAAGTACAGCAGACTTACGAATTACAGAGGTTCTTGACAAGCTTAACGAAGTGCTCGCTCCACATATATTTCCCATTTCAGACGATGGCTCAGACTCACGTTTGTGCAAGACCTGCAATGAAGGACGGTTGTCAATGCGTACCTCCCGTTCAGGAAGCGCTTTCATTGGTTGCTCTAATTATCCTGAATGCAGATATACTCGCCCTATGAGTGGTAACAATAAAGATCAAGATTCAGCAAGCTTAATTGACAAGCTACTTGGAACCGACAACAACCAAAATGTAATAAACCTAAAAACAGGTCGCTTTGGTCCTTACGTTCAGGTAGGAGAACAGTCAGACCCAAAAATTAAGCCGCCAAGAGCATCTATTCCCAAAGGAATGAACCCAGAATCTGTGGATCTTGAAAAGGCTTTAAAATTGTTAGCTTTACCTAGGGAGCTTGGGCCTCATCCCGCAGATGGAGTTATAATTGAAGCTGCAGTCGGTCGCTATGGACCGTATGTAAAACATGGTCGTGTATACGCCAATCTTACAGATCCAGAAGAAATCCTCACAATCGGTATGAATAGAGCGGTCGAATTACTTGAAGAAAAAATTAAAAATGGCGGAGGTTATGCTGCTGCAAAAGCTTTGCGTGAGTTAGGAGAGCACCCTGATTCCGGTATGATTGATGTAATGGATGGAAAATATGGGCCATATGTTAAATGGAAGAAAGTCAATGCTACATTGCCTAAGGGTACTTCTCCAGAAAAGGTGACACTGGAGGAAGCAATACAACTTATCAACGAGAAATCTGCTAAAAAGAAATCCTCTCCTCGAAAAAAGAAGAAATAGTTGAGTCCTGAGTTAGTGATCCAAAAACCCCAAGACTCAAAAATAGAATTGGTAATTATAACAGACGTCAGCGCTATGGGAGAAGTGGAAGGAAAACTTCTAGCCGATAATACAAATGAGATACCATCATCCCATAATAAAGTCATATTTAATGATAATCCTTCAATTTCAGTTGGTGATAAAGTTTTAGCCCAAGTTGTTCTAAGCCACGATACTGAAACAAATCTTCCTATTTATAACGCTAAGTTGATTCGTAGAACTAGTGTTGCACCTCAGAAAATTATTGGTGTTTTCAAAAAATACCAAAGTGGTGATATTCTCACTCCAATCAATAAAAAAGACAGGAAGAACTACTTCGTCAGTAAAAATGAAATTAACGCCAGCGATGGCGAGCTTGTTGAAGCCAAAATTGATGGAACTAAAAGAAAAAGTAGGGAGCAAACTGTTGAATTAATTCGAAGCCTTGGAAATTCAACTAAAACGAAATTAACATCACTTATTGCAATCCTTGAGCATGGAATTCCAAACGAATTTTCCGATGCCGTGCTACAAAAGGCAGAGCTGCGAGCAGAAATACCAATAAATAATCCAAGTGACTTGACTGACTTACCCTTTATTTCGATTGATCCAAGTGATGCTAGAGATCACGACGACGCTATCTACGCTATCAAGGATGAAGAAAATCCAGATGGCTTTATCGTCTGGGTAGCAATAGCAGACGTAGCAAAGTATGTTATATCTGAAAGCTCGCTCGACTTGGAGGCTCTCAACCGTGGTAATTCAACCTACTTTCCTGATCTTGTAGTCCCCATGATTCCAGATATTTTATCCGGTAATGTTTGTTCATTAAAGCAAGACGTAATGCGGGCCTCAATTGCTGTTAAAATAATTATAAATGACCAAGGTCAAAAAGTTTCTCATAATTTTTTTCGAGGGGTAATAAAAAATAGACTAGCAGTCTCCTATGAAACGGCACAAAATGCTATCGACAGCTTTGGTAAGAAAGAAGAAACAAGCGAGTTAAAAACGCTTATGCACCCATTATATCAGGCATATAAACTTTTAGAAAACCAGAGCCAAAAGCGAAAGCCACTTGAGCTTGAACTTGTAGAGCAAAAAATCTCTCTAGATACGGATGGAGAGGTTACCTCCATAAATTCGAAAGAACGGTTCGACTCTCATAAGCTAGTTGAAGAATTTATGATACTTGCAAATGTCTGTGCCGCGGAAACAATTCAAAAAAGCAAATTATCTTCTCTTTACCGTGTTCATGAACCTCCCACTTTTGAAAAACTTTTAAGCTTAAAGACCATCGCAAAGTCACTCAATGTCAATCTCACCTCTACGGCAAAAATTTGTGGAGAGGATTTAAACAATTTACTCCGAAAAGCTAAAGAACAAAACTGCGGTGAACTCGTAAGTATGACTGTATTGCGAGCAATGTCGCAGGCTCACTATACATCACAAAACGAGGGTCATTTTGGATTAAGTTTGCCCTGTTATAGTCATTTTACATCTCCAATTCGACGATATTCTGATATCCTTGTACATAGAGCCATAATCCAAATTCATAAATGGGAAAATAACCCAATAGTCCCAGAAACCAATTTAGTAAAAATGGGCGAGCACTTGAGCAGAACTGAGCGCCGCTCCATGTTAGCTGAAAGAGAGACAAAGGACAGGTATTTAGCAACGTTCTTAAAAAATAAAATAGGAGGGGAATTTGATGCTCGCATAAATGGACTATCGAAATCTGGTATGTTTGTTCGACTTAACGATACTGGAGCAGATGGCCTCATCCCAATATCCTCGCTATATGGCGATAGGTATAGCCTCAATACTGAGAAAAATAGGATGGTTGGCAGAACATCGAAGACAAGTTTTAACATTGGCGCAAATGTCTTAGTCAGACTTCGTGAAGCGAACCCAGTTTCTGGGGGCCTAATTTTTAGCCTAATAGAATATGAAAATAAACCTATTAAAACTCCAAACAACTCCACCAGGAGATTCAAAAAAAAGCGACGAATTAAAAAACGGCGCCCAATTATCTAAATACCTGAAATCCAATCCTTACTTTGCATCTCGTAAAGCCGTGACACTGTCCTCTCAAACTCAAAAGAGCCTTTACCATTAGTATATAATTTCTCAGGAATTTCGTTCGCTAAACAAATAATTTTCACCCGATTCTCATAAAGTGTATCAACCAAAGTAACAAAGCGTTTTGCCAAATCCGTTTGCGTTTGACTAATAATAGGTATGTCTTCAATAAAGAGTACTTTAATATGTTTACAAATCATTAGGTAATCAAGGGCGCTCATAGCCGAACCACATAGATTATCAAACGAACTAAGTGCTACCCCATTATAAAATTTAGGTAATTGTATGGTCCGACTTTTAAAGCTTAGTTTAAGAGAGCTGCACGGCTCAACTACCAGAGATAACCAAATTTTGTTGAAATTTTCTCGTGTTTTTTGATTGATCGGCGAAAGATAAATGTCTCGGCCTGAAAGTTTTTGTCTCCGATAGTCGTTAGAAGTATTTAACTCCACTACAAGAAGCTTTTCTTTAAAAAACTCTATAAAAGGAATAAACAACTGCCGATTTAATCCGTCCTCATACAAATCATCTGGATGTCGATTTGAAGTAGTAACGATATACGTTCCCCGCTGAATTAGTTTTTCAAATAGCCGCCCAACAATCATTGCATCTGTGATATCTGTTATTTGAAACTCATCAAAACACAAAATTGATACAGTTTTAGAAATTTTGGTGGCAACAGAGTCTATAGGGTCAAAAACACCTTTTTTGCGCTCTATGTTAATACTCTCATGAATTTCCTGCATAAATTTATGAAAGTGAGACCGTAATTTTTTGTTTGAGTGCACCTCCTCATAGAAAATATCCATGAGCATTGATTTGCCCGTGCCAACACCACCGTATAAATAGAGCCCAATTTTAACTGGTAAAGAAGATTTTTTTTTCAACTTCTTACGCCACCAGAGAAGACTGGTTATTTTTTTATCTACTTTTTCAGACCCTATTACAGCTAAGATGTCATCCAATCTTTCCAAAACATCGATCTGAGCCTTATCAAATTTGAGTTCTTTTCTTCTGACTAAGGCCTCATAATGCCCTAAGCATTTTGGCTTCACAGTGTTCAGACTATTTTCACTCATCAAATTTTGACTTTCTAACACCTATCGTAAGTATTAATAATTATTTAGAACCGTTTCGAGCAAAATATGTCTAAAGAACTTTTTCAAATATTACGCTTTGCTCTTCGAATAATTTGTCTTTGTCTTTCCCGAAACCCTTCTTTACGTCTTAAGGAGTGTTGATCATAACAATTGTGACAGCTTACACCTTCCTCATATTTATTATGAGTTTTATCAATATCAGAAATCGGCCTTCGGCAAGCAAAGCATAAACTATATGAGCCTTCCTTCAGACCATGCCTTAGTGAGACCCTTTGATCAAACACAAAGCACTCTCCTTTCCATTGGCTCTTTTCCAAGGCAACCTTTTCAAGGTACTTAAGAATCCCACCTTTGAGGTGAAAGACATTGTTATGATTATTTTGGATTAAAAAATTTGTCGACTTCTCACACCTGATCCCTCCCGTACAAAACATTGCAATACGTTTTCCTTTAAATTTATTTCTATTTTCTGACCACCAAGCTGGAAAATCTCGGAATTTTTGGGTCATCGGATTCACAGAACCCTCAAAAGTACCTATCGCTACTTCGTAATCATTTCTAGTATCAATCAGAACAACGTCATCATTTCTTATAAAGTCATTCCAGTCTTCAGCTTTCACGTAGTTTCCAACTAGTTGACTTGGTCTAACCTCAGGACGCCCCATGGTCACTATCTCTTTCTTTAATCGCACCCTAAGTTTTAAAAATGGCATATTTGAAGAAAAACTTGTTTTATGTTCGAGGTCTATGCAACCAGGTAGAGCTTGCATAGACTTTAAGACGGTATTTACATTTTCTTCCAAGCCAGCAATTGTACCATTCAGACCCTCTGCGGATAACAAAATAGACCCTAAAACCTCATTAGCCTTACACACTTGTGACAAAGAAGATTTTAAATTCGATAAAAAGTCGAAATTTGTGAATTTATAAAATGCTAAAATTTTTATCTTTTCCATAATTTTTATTAACAAATTAGCATGTGTCTTGACAAGACCATCGAAGTAACATCCTTGACTTTCTATTTTGTTAAATGTAATTCGAGTTTCTATTAGTAAAAATTTGCCTCTTCTTAAGGTTAAGGTCATTCACGATCAACATTCGTCAGCGCGTTGCGCCCACGAGTGTAAAAGTCTTTGGAAATAAAAGAACGCGTTGTTACCCAGTTATAGAAGGATTTCTATGTTTGAAAATCTATCCCAGCGTCTATCAGGGGTTTTCGATAGACTGACCAAGCAGGGGGCCCTCTCCGAGGGTGACGTTTCAGAGGCCTTGCGTGAAGTAAGGGTCGCTTTGCTTGAGGCAGATGTCTCTTTGTCCGTAGTTAAAATCCTGATTAATCGAGTGGAAGAAAAAGCTAAGGGGCAGGCAGTAACAAAATCTGTTACCCCTGGGCAGCAGGTCGTTAAGATAGTCCATGACGAATTAATTCAAATTCTGTCTGGTGAAAATTCTGATTCTTCTGACTTGAAAATAGATAATCCCCCCGCCCCTATATTGATGGTGGGCCTCCAAGGTTCTGGAAAGACCACCACAACAGCTAAAATTGCAAAACGCCTTTTAAACAAAAATGGTAAAAAAGTTTTAATGGCTAGCCTAGATACAAATAGGCCCGCAGCAATGGAGCAATTGGCAGTTTTGGGACAGCAGTTAGGAATAGACACACTACCTATCGTGAAGGGTCAGGACCCAGTTTCAATTGCAAAAAGAGCAAAACAACAGGCACTTCTTGGTGGTTATGATGTATTTATATTAGACACAGCCGGTAGATTGCATGTCGATAAGGCTTTGATGGATGAAGTCGCCTCCGTAAAGAAGGTTACAGAGCCTAAGGAAGTTCTTTTAGTAGTCGACAGTCTCACAGGGCAAGATGCAGTAAATGTGGCTTCAGAGTTTGATAAAAATTTACCTATTTCCGGCGTCGTTTTAACTCGAATGGATGGTGATGGGCGGGGTGGCGCCGCTTTATCAATGCGGGCAGTTACCGGAAAACCAATACGATTTGTGGGCGTTGGAGAAAAACTTGATGCGCTAGAAGAGTTCCATCCAGAGCGGGTCGCCAGCCGAATTTTAGGTATGGGTGACATTGTAGCCTTGGTGGAAAAAGCTCAGGAAACAATAGAAGCCGATCAAGCTGCCAAAATGATGAAACGATTTCAAAAGGGTCAGTTTAATATGAACGACTTAAGGTCCCAACTGGAACAAATGATTAAGATGGGTGGTATGCAAAGTTTAATGGGAATGATGCCAGGTATGGGGAAAATGGGCAAGAAAATGGAAACGTCAGGTTTTGACAACAACAGCATTAAGCGGCAGATAGCGATCATTCAATCAATGACAAAAAAAGAAAGAGCAAATCCATTGCTATTGCAGGCAAGCAGAAAAAAGCGAGTATCAGCTGGTTCTGGAACAGAAGTTCCAGAACTAAACCGCTTGCTCAAAATGCATCGCCAGATGTCAGATATGATGAAGAAACTTGGCCGATCAGGCAATAAAGGAATGTTGAGGGGGATGATGGGACAGATGATGGGGAAAGGGATCAGTACACCCACTCTTCCAGAAAATGTGGATACTGGTATATCTCAAGCTCCATTTGGGAATCTTTCTGGTTTAAACTTACCAGGAAATCTCTCTGGTTTAGGGAAAAAAAATAGGTGATGAAATGACAAAGATACTAGAGAGCGTTAAGAGAGCCCTCACATCACACAGAAAATCCATAGACCGCCTAGATGCTGTTTTGCTATACACACTTGCCGAACGCTTTAAACACACTCAAGAAGTAGGAAAACTAAAGGCAGAAAATAATTTAGAGCCATCAGATCCTAAAAGAGAAGCAAAGCAAATTGAAAGATTAGAGTTGTTGTCTGCCGATGCTAATCTTGATCCAATATTTGCAAAGAAATTTCTGTCGTTCGTAATTTCAGAAGTAATCAGACACCATGAGAGCCTACAAAAATAAAATTTAACAAAATTAACTAGGAGATATGCATAATGGCAATTAAAATTCGTTTAGCACGGGGTGGCTCAAAGAAGAGACCCTTTTACAGGATAGTAGCTACAGATAGTAGAATGCCGCGAGATGGTCGCTTCATTGAAAAACTTGGTACATATAATCCACTTCTACCAAAGAATGACGACAAGCGCGTAGTGATGAATATGGAACGAGTAAAACATTGGTTAGGCCTTGGAGCCAAACCGACAGATAGAATTCAAAGAATGCTTGAGGCAGATGGGACATTGCCAAAGACTACTCGAAATAACCCCAAAAAAGCTGTTGCGGGTAAGGCTGCTCAAGAACGCTTAAAAGAAAAGTCTGAAAAAATTGAAAATGCGGAAAAAGAAGCCGCCGCACCTGAGGAAGCCGCCGCACCAGAGG
>Ga0209223_10000894_pt1 | contig 33844 bp, 21 predicted proteins | sample COG_06_FD_184750 | JGI IMG/M metagenome (GOLD analysis project Ga0209223, IMG submission 184750) | Pelagic Microbial community sample from North Sea - COGITO 998_met_06 (SPAdes) (version 2) | ecosystem: Environmental > Aquatic > Marine > Neritic zone/Coastal water | place: Helgoland, sampling...
TTATCCTAGAACACCCCATGGGCCTAGAGAACCGAAATTACTCATGGATGTATCAGACAGAATTTTAACATGGTTCAAAGCACATATGCCTCAATGATCAATTGATGTTTTCAAACCGCTTGAGCCATTCTTGTCTTTCTTCACTGAAGTAGTACTCACGGCTGTGTACCGGTGGAATATGATGCTCTTGTAATTCCAAACGAGAAGAGTCAGGTAAAGCGACTACATCTTTCGGAAGCATCGCCTCCAGCATATCAACTGTGGCTTTATGCTCAGGATTGACACTTAAATTATACCATTCATTAGGGTCTTTTACGAGATCGTATAATTCTTCACTACCGTCAACATAATTGATGTAATGCCAGTTTTGATACCTTACGGAGTAATCCGCAAAATCATAAGTTGTGATAATAGAACGGTCCATATCACTGGATCCTTTAGTAAGCAATGGCCTCAAACTTGTTCCGTCCAAATCAGGCCTATTAGGCAAGCCAGCCAAATCGACAAGCGTTGGATATATGTCTAACAAGGAGGTGAGATTTGTCACCACTTTACCATTTTCAGATCCTTCAGGCATTGATTTGAGTCCTTCCGGTACTTTCATCATCATTACAGTTCGGATCACATTTTCCCAAAGAGAAAATTTTCTCCAATGCATTTTTTCACCCAATTGCCAACCATGATCAGACCAGATAACTATGATGGTATTGTCAGCATATTTACTGTTTTTCAAAGAAGTCAATAATTCACCAACCATTGCATCTGCAAAAGCTATTGACGCTAAATATCCTTGAATGGCTTCTTTCCACAATCCAGCTTCCACCACATGTTTATGATAATTACCGCCTCTGCTTATTAATTCTTTCGCACGAACCTCTAAATCGGTAGTGTCACCTTCTAGCATTTCGGGTAATTGAATGTCCTCCAATGGAAACATGTCAAAGTACTTTTTTGGTGCATACCAAGGTAAGTGTGGCTTGTAGATTCCTGTGGCTAAAAAGAATGGTTTGTCATGGTCTTTTTCTAACTGTTCTTTGATATAGTTGACGGATTGATAGTCGGACGTTAAAGTGTCATCAAAGGGCAATTTTTTCCAATCGAACATTTTGTACATGTACTCAAACTCTGGCATATTTACTGGAGCACCTCTAGTGTCCTCTCTCGGCATGTTGTTGGTTTGAGAAGGGAAATAGTCATCCCATGTCCTTGGTGCTACTTGAGCATAATGGTAGATTTTACCAGCACCCGCAGAGTAATAACCGTTCTCTCTAAAGTATTGTCCTAAGGTTGTGGCTTCAGCCATTTTTGGCACTTTTCTCCAATCCTGATAGTTAGAATACATTCCAGAAGTATAGGTATGATAGCCAGTCATTAATGTTGAGCGAGAAGGATTGCAACCTGGGCTGGTGGCGTAATTTTTTGTGAAGTTGACACCTTGTGCTGCAAATGCTTTTAAGTTGGGAGTTACCGTCTGTCCATTGCCAGCTAATGGCTCAATCCAGTCATTTAAGTCATCAATTGAGATGAACAAGATGTTGGGTTGTTCAATAAGCGGTTTGTCATTTCCCCCTGAGCAAGAAATGAAAAGCGTAAGAACAAATAGGAAAGAGAGTTGCTTAAATTTCATCGGTTTTAAATAAGTTGAAAATCGGTGAATTAAGATACAAATATTATGAACTGGTTAACAAGGAGATATTTATATGAGGTAATAGGAGATTATAAAATGATAATTCTGCATTGGAATTTACTCATAATCCACTTTTTAGAATTGCATCCATTTCCGTGAAGCTAGGTTTCTCTAATTCATATTTTAGAATATCCCGTTCTTCGCTGAATAAGCCAACACCTTTTCGCCCTATAAAGTAATAGCCGTTTTTAAGTCCAACTTCCGGCATGTCACGTTTAGCATTAAGGATTTTATCAAGATGGTCCAGTCTCATTCGAAAAGCATTGTTGAGTGCAGTATAGCGCTGGTCGATGGCTTTGTACGCTTTTTTTAATTCCATATTTGCTAAGATATCATCATAGATGCTAGGATGATTGTCCTTTGCATAAATCATATAGCTCAAGATGTAATATTTGAACTCATAATGAGCAAAGTAAGTGCCCGCAATGTCTGTAATATGTTCCAAGTACACCTGAGGATCATCGTCTGCTTGTACAGTGTAATAACTATATAAATCGTAGGCAGTTTTGGTGCCATGATAGTAAGCGTTCCACTCGTCCATAAGGCCAAAGATTCCCTGTACTTGACTACCTAATTGATTGTTCTTAGGAGCTATGTAGGGTTTATAGCGAAAAGTGTGCAATGATTTAGGGATGGTTTTAGAAATCTTATTGCTACTAAATACTGCGCTATGTCTTACTAAGTATATTTCATCTTCTGAAAGGTAAAAGGCAGAGTAGTTGTCTCTGAATTTATACTTGGTACTGTCTTCTTTTTGAAGTAATACATATGCCCATGAATGTGTATAGGCATGCACCGTTTCATGGACAATTGTATTAAGAGAATTCCTTACACCGTCATCTGTCATTTCATCTACCCAAGAAACAGGAGGGGTGTCATTTGGAATTTTTATATGAGTTGCACCTATTTGGAAAGACGCGGGCCTACCATTTAGGTTTTTCATCATTTTAAAAGTAGATGGATTATAAGTTTTAAGGTACTCCCACATCGCCTTTTCAGCTTGTGGTTTGCTCAATTTCTGTCCATTACATTTTTCTGCAAGAAAAATAGATATGATAAAAACGATACAGTAGCGCAATGACCTTTTCAAGAGAATGTTTTAATCCTTAGTAATAATACTCAAAAACGCCTGTTTTATTTCATATCAATACGATTAACTGTTGGGTAATGCTGAAGATGAATTAAACATTGGGAAAGAAATTTGAAAAACAAGCGCCCTTTCCAAGGCTTATCTAATTCCTTTTTAAAGCGATACACTCCACTTCAAGTTTCGCACCTAAAGCCAAGCCTGTACTTCCAAATGCGCTTCGCGCTGGTTTTTTATCCCCGTCAAAAATTTGAACATATTCTTTATTGAATTCTCCCCATTCATCAATGTTCTCCATCATCACGGTTACTTTGATAATGTCCTCAAGCGTTGAGCCATTGGCTTTTAAAACAGCTTCAATGTTTTTGAAAATCTGTTTTGCTTCAGGAATCAGTCCTCCAGGAGCCAGGTCAAGTGTTCCAGGTAAGTTGCCGATTTGACCAGAAAGGTAAATGATGTCTCCTACTATTACAGCATCAGAAAAAGGCAGTCCTAGTGCTTTGGTTTTTTCTAATTGATAATGCTCCATCGAGGCAACTTGTTCATCTTTATCATCATGGTCCTCGCAAGCGAAACAGCAAATAGAAAGAGCAATTAATAAGTAGTAAGATTTCCTCATTGGTAAGCTTATTTTTTAGGTTTCAATAATGATTTTAAATGCAAGTTCTCTTCGATTTTACTTCTCGAATAGTACACTGGGAAGTATTGGTCGTTGGCCCATGATTCAAAAAGGTTGCTGTAAAAAGGACTAGCAGGGTTCCCTGATTGCCCTGGGCTATTGGTGCCTATTGCCGCATCCCAATCTCCTGTATTCACTATCATCCTGAATGAAGCACCGCTCGATTGATTCATATTGCCGCCAGTTGAACCGGGTGTGTATGCATTGCCTCCTCTTGGCAGAGGTCCAAGATTAAGTTTTGATCCTTGCTCACCTGTATTGCCTAAAGCATGGTTCATTGTAATGTGCTTGTTTTTAGCTTGACCATATTGCCATTGACTCATGTCATTGCCTAATCTTTTATCGAGGTCATCAACACCATTTTTGAACGCCTTAGTTACCAATTGATCTCTTTTGTTGATAGCATCTCTACCAAACATTTTTGAGGGTTTAGTAACCCAATCCATTACTTTTTTAAGTGCAATAGTCCTGATATACGGTTGTACTTTTTCGGGTACAAACTCTTGATAAACCAGGCTGCGTAATTCATTTTCGAAATTGACATAAATGGCAGCTGGAATTGATTCTGGATCCAAGTTTTGATCCCAATCCTTCAATGTATTTCTGGCAGCCAAATACTGCCCCTCTAACTTCAATTCCATCAACATAGGTGATAGTATTTCGGCAGGTAAAGACTTGTAATCTACTTGCAGGGCTTTCATGTCTTCCATATCCATCTTCTTACCAGCACTTAAAACTGAACTTACACGATCTCCACGATAAGGGTCAGACCATGAAAAACCAATAGCATCCCACTCAGTATAAGATGCTGGAGTTACATTTTGATTAGCCGAAGACCAGAATCCTATTGCTGGGTTCAGCACATTGGGTTTTTCAATAATGGGTAAATAACCATCCCATTCATAACGACCATCTCCAGGTACAGGGACCATCCCACTGAAATTTCTTCTGATCGGTGCAATACCAACTGCTTGCCAGCCAATATTGCCATTTTTGTCTGCCCAGATCATGTTTTCGCCGGGGATATGGCTGTAATTGCATGCTTCACGGAATTCTTCCCAAGTTTTAGCTTGGTCCATTCTAAGGGATGCCAAATAGGGAGAACCACCCGGATCAAGCCATCCGGCCCGAACGGCATAAGCCACATTGTTCTTTTCATCTACATAAGTGACAGGTCCATGTACAGTATATTTTAATGCTACATTTTCATCTGCTTGCCCTTTTACTTTTATGGTTTCGGAAATCACTTCCATGTCCACCCAATCGCCTTTGTACTTGTATTGATTAGAATTTTTTGGGTTTAAATCATACACCATCAAATCTTCAGCATCCGTTCTGAATACTGTTAAACCCCAACTGCCATATTCATTATGGCCAATTGAAATCCCTGGAATTTCTGGTTCTCCACCGCCAATCACATCCCAACCTGGAGCTACCAAATGCGTCATGTATCTCAACGAGGGTACTGCAATTGTTCGGTGAGGATCATTGGCCATATAGGTGTTACCATCTTCCATAAGCTCACCACTCACCACCCAATTGTTACTGCCCAAAGACATCGAATCTTCTTCTATTTGATTAAAAGCCAGTAGCGAAGACTGCTCAATACTGGAACGATAGGCAGGTAATACATCTTCTTGATTAAACCTGACAGTTCTTCTATAAGCATTATACAATTCCAATATGTCGTCTTTTAAAAGCGCTGAGTTAATTGCAGGGTCAAGTTGGATATCAGGTTCCTTTGGGTGGAACCAAGATAGCTCCTTTACTTTTTTTGTACCGATTTCTACAACGGCTCTTCCCACTTGTAATTCAGCTCCAATGTTTCCTAATAATCCTTGGTGCCTTGAGATGACAACATCTGGGGTCCATTTTTGTGGCGAAATTCCGAGTATTTTAAATTCAATTGGCAGAGAGTCGGGTTTTGCAAGCATCTCATCTATGTAGGCATTGACTCCGTTTGTATATGCTGTGATTATTTCTTCACCATCATCATGATAATGGTTCATTTCAGTAGTCATATCACCTCTAAATTTAAATAGACGAGTACCTATGTCTCTTTTAAGCTCCTTTTCTCCTAAGATTTCCGCTACAGTCCCTGTGGCTTGCCTTCTCCATATTTCAAATTGAAAAAGACGGTCCTTTGCAGCGGCATAACCTTGGGCAAAAAATAGGTCGTGCTGATTTTCGGCATAGATGTGATTAATCCCCCAATTGTCTCTTAGGATTTCTACGGGAGCTTTGAGTCCCTCTATATTAATCTCATTGCTTTTATTATCGTTGCATGCAATTAAACATGCAATGGCCATAAGGCAGAATGCTTTTTTCATAGTTGACAGGTTGATTTAGGAAAGTAAGGATTCTTAAGTCCATTAAAAAGAATGCTTTGACAAACGGAACAAGGATTTGATTCTAATTTGAGTTGAAATCATGCGCTACCGCTTCGATTAATTTACTATGGCCTGACTCAATCATTCTGACGTCCGGATGGTTAAGTTTTTTGATGAGAGGCTGAATGGCTTTTTCGTTAATCACCTTGTCGTATTTTCCAATATAAAAAGTGAGGGATACTTGTGATTCATTAATGATAGATGATAATTTTTTTAAGTTTGGCGCGAATTGTCGAAGAACCACCCAGCTATAATAAACTAATGCTCTTTGTTTAATTGTGCTCATTTGAGTTTCGGCAAAACGCAAGGTATAATTGTCCAATAGCTTGAGTGACCGTGAAATTTTGACTATTGCGTAAAAAAATGACGGATTCTCTATTTGTGTCTTGAATAATTTTATGAGCGGAAGGAAGAAGGTGGAGAGTTTATAGGAGAAGTGCATCTTAATACCATCAGGTGCTAAAAGATGAACGTGATTTGTCTTTTCTGGGAACATCTGTCCTGTCAGCATTGCGAACTTACCCCCCATACTGAAACCCATTACTTCAAATTCAGTAACGGATTCTTGAGATAAGAACAATTGCATGATTTGATACCAATCGAGAGGTTGGAGCGGTGCCTCATCTCGCAGCCATTTACTGTCGCCATGAAAAAACAGATCAAAACTATAGACTGTATAGTCATTTTTGACCTTTTCAATAAGAGAGTGAAATGCAGAATGGTCTTGTCCAAAGCCGTGAAAACAAAGCAGGACCTTATTGCCGCCTTTGAATTTTGCATAATTCAAAGAACTATTGGATAATATTATTTTTTTCTGTGTGTTCTCAGACATCAGTCCGGATTATTTGCATAATGCTAAAATGTCAAATGATTATGGCATTCCAAGTTAAATTCCCAATATATTATTTGGTCTGAAGAGAAGTATTTGGTTAGGATATTTTAAAGAATCTTCATTTTTAGACAACAAAATGTACTAAAAATGCGTCAAATAGCAAGACGGAAACTTTGAAGAACTTTTAGGTTTCCATAGTTTTATAAGGAAAATAAACTAAGTAACGTTGAGAGAGAAAATTGTAAAAGGCGCGAGTGAGTTGATCATGCAGTTCGGTATCCGAACAGTAACCATGGATGACATAGCTAAGCACTTGAGTATTTCAAAAAAGACGATATACCTTTATTTCAAAGACAAGAGAGAGTTGGTCAATACGATAACAGAGGCTCATTTGGCGACCGAAGAGGTTCGTTTTGAGGATGTTGTTAATGAAAGTGAAAACACAGTGCATGAGATGATTCTGGTTTCGGAATGCTTGAGAGATAGTATGCAAGAAATGAAAATTAACATCATGAATGAGTTACAAAAATTTTACCCTGAAGCTTGGGAACTTTACATGGACTTTAAGCAGAATGTCATGAAAAGGTCTATTCAAGATGTTATTGAAAGGGGTCAAAAGGAAGGGCATTTTAGAAATGAAATTGATCCAGAATTAATTGCTCTAATGAGAATAGAACAAGTTCAGACCTTCTTTATTAAGAAGCATTATTTAGCCAAACAATACAGTTTGGCTGAAGTTCAGTTGCAATTATTCGACCACTTTATACATGGTCTTTTTACAATTGATGGGCATAAATTATTTAACCAATATATCACAACAAACACACAAAAGAATGGTATGCAAAATTAAAGGAGCATTAGTAATGCTCTTCTTTCTGTCTGGTTACACAGTACATGGTCAACAGGAATTTAGTTTAAAACAAGCTGTTGAATATGCTCTCTTGAATAATGAGCAGGTTCTAAATTCAGAGCTGGCAATTGAGGATTCAGAAGCACAGGTTTGGGAAACTAAATCGGGGGGACTTCCGAAGATTGATGCAAACGTTAGTTATAATAATAACTTAAAAATCCCCGTAAGTATTATTCCTGCAAATGTTTTCGACCCAACTGCCCCTGAAGGGGAGATAGCAGCCGTAAAATTTGGCGTGCAACATGCGGCTAATTTTGGGATGAGCGCCTCGCAAATGATTTGGGATGGTTCCTTCTTTATCGGTTTGAAGGCGGCAAGAACGCTGCGCGAATTGTCTGAAACTAACAAATTCAAAACAGAAACTGATGTGGTTGGTATGGTCACCAAATCATATTATTTGGTTGTAATTAATCAAGAGCGAATAGGGTTGATTGATGCCAATTACATAAGTATTGAAGGTACTTTGAACGAGACCAAAGAGTTGTTTAATAATGGCTTTGCTGAAAAGATTGATGTTAGTCGTTTACAGGTACAGCTGAACAACTTAACTACTGAAAAGCAGAGTGTTGAAAATGCAGTAGTAAGTGCTAAAAACTTATTGAAGACAGTCATGGGAATGCCAGTAAATCAGCAAATAACACTTACTGACGATTTAAATGGCATTGATTTCGAGTATGACATTGATTTAGTCAATGGCTTTGAACTTCAGAATAGAGTAGAAGTGCAGCAGATGAACTACAATAGAAGATTGGCAATGTTAGATTATAAAAATGCCAAAGCAGCTTATATTCCTACTGTAGGTTTAACAGCTGCTTGGGGTAGGAACAATGGTAACGATGTTTTCGGGAGTCTATGGAGCAAAGAATGGTTTACTAGTTCAATGGTAGGAGTGAATGTGAATATCCCAATATTCGAAGGCTTCAAGAAAAAATATACGGTTCAGCGAAAACGGATTCAAATGCAAACTCTGGATAACAACTACAAGCAACTATCCAATAATATTCAATCTGAGTTAGCGGATGCAAAAAACGGGCTTGATGTAAACAAACAACGATTAGACGTACAGATAGCCAATATGGAATTGGCAGCTGAAGTACGTGATATGGCTACTGAGAAATACCGTGAAGGCGTTGGTTCAAACTTGGAGGTGATCAATGCCGAACAAGATTATAAAGAGGCAGAAACAAACTTTCTGGAAGCACTCTATAATTCAATTTTATCAAAAATCAACCTGGATATAGCTTTAGGTATAATCCACCAACAATAATGAAATACTTTACTCAAAAACATACAACCAAGATGAAATCACAGTCATTTTTAGCAATAATACTAGCTACAATATTCCTTGTGGCTTGCGGCGAAAAACCTGAAGGTTTAGACGCAAAAAAAGCGGCTCTAGCAGCAGCAAAAGATCAAGTGACAGCATTGAAAGCTGAAATTATTTCTTTAGAAAGAGAAATTAAACTGGAAGATCCAGAATTTATGAAATCATTGGAAACGGCGATTTTGGTAACTAAACTGGATACTGAGTTAGCTCCTTTTCATCATGAAGTGCAAGTAAGAGGTTCTGTAATGTCCAGAACGAATATGACTATTAGTTCTGAAGTAATGGGACAATTGAAGTTTCTTTATATCAAAGAAGGTCAAACTGTTAGTAGAGGAGAGGTGATTGGGGAGGTTGATTCTGAAAATATTTTAAAGACAATTGATGAAGTTCAAACGCGACTTGATTTTGCAATCACAGTTTATGAAAAAAGAGAGCGGCTTTGGAAGAAAAATATTGGAACAGAAATCCAGTACCTAGAATCTAAAAACAACAAAGAGTCTTTAGAGAAGCAATTAGAATCTTTAGATACCCAGCTCGAGAAGACAAAAATTAAATCCCCAAAAACTGGAGTAATTGAAAGAGTACCGGCCAATGATGGTGAACTTGTTCAGCCAGGATCTCCAATCGCATTTTTAGTGAGTAATGAAGACATGTACATCACTGCGGAAGTCTCTGAAGCATTCATCGGGAAATTTAAAAAGGGAGATAAAGTAAAAGTGGGTATTCCTTCATTGGGTGAGACTTTTGAATCAACAATTAATAGCATTGGTAGAGTAATAAATGCTGCAAGCCGTACTTATACAATTGAAGTTAAATTACCTAGGAATGAGGCGTTCATGAAGACAAACTTGACTACTGTGATTCATTTGACAGATTATAAAACTGCTAATGCAATAGTCATTCCTTCTCGAATCATCCAAGAAGATTTAAAGGGTAATTTTGTGTATAAAATTGAAGATAATACTGCAAAAAAGGTACATGTAGAATTAGGGCTTTCATTTGACAACCATACTCAGGTCTTGAACGGGTTAACAGCCGGTGATCAAGTAGTGGACAAAGGTAATAGAGCAGTTGGAGACGGTAGTTTAGTTTCAATTCAACAATAATTTAAGCCCAAAATTAACTAGAGATGGTAGAAAAAGATAACCAAAAATATGTTGTAGATAAGGAGTTTGCTTTAACATCAGGCTCCTTGAAAAACAAGGTTACTGTTTATGTAATCACAGCACTTATTGTTGCCTTGGGTATTTACTCATACATAACATTGCCAAAAGAAGCCTTTCCAGAAGTGGAATTACCTACGGTTTACGTGAGTACGATTCACCCGGGTAACTCTCCAGTAGATATTGAGAATCTTATTACAAGAGAGATTGAAAAGGAAATCAATACGATACAAGATGTTGACAATATTCAGTCTACATCTGTTCAGGATTTCTCATCAATTGTGGTCGAGTTTAATGTAGGAAGTGACGTTAATCAGGCGGTAATTGATGTGAAAGATGCGATCGATAAGGCCAAGTCTGAATTGCCTTCTGACTTAAGACAAGATCCTAATGTCATTAAATTTAACATGTCGGAGAATTTCCCGATTCTTAATGTCAACCTAACAGATCCATCAAGATCTATAGATGAACTTAATGACTATGCCGAATTTCTTGAAGATGAGATAGAAAAGTTCAAAGAAGTTTCAAAAGTAGAGATTCGCGGTGTTGATGAGAAAGAAGTAGAAATCAATGTCGATCCTTTCAAGTTAGAAGCTAGAATGGTAACATTTACAGACATTGAAAATGCGATCGCTTCTGAAAACATCACATTGTCTGGTGGTAATGTTGTTGCTGATGGATTAAGAAGAAACGTCCGAGTATTGGGAGAGTTCACAGATCCTTCTGAAATAGAGGAAATCATTATTAGTAATGAGGACGGTAATATCGTTTATCTAAAGGACGTAGCTACAGTAGAATTTGGCTATAAAGACAAGCAGAATTATGCAAGACTAGATTTGAATCCAGTAGTTAAACTGGATGTAATGAAAAGAAGTGGTGAGAATTTATTAGTCGCTACTGATAAAATCATGGCATTGATCGGTAATAGTATTGCTGAAGGATCATTACCGGAGTCTATAATTGTGACAATTACAAATGACCAGTCTAAGGATACCAGAGAGCAAGTAAGTAGCCTAGGTAACAATATCATTTTTGGAGTAATATTGGTGGTAACTGTATTGCTCTTCTTCCTCGGTACAAGAAATTCACTTTTTGTTGGTATGGCCATCCCATTGTCCATGTTCATGGCACTTATGATTCTAGGCTTTGCTGGAATTACCATCAATACTATGACCCTATTCGCCTTGATCATGGCTTTGGGTATGTTGGTTGATAATGGAATTGTTGTTGTTGAAAATGTTTACCGTTTAATGGAGCAGGGGTTAAGCCCAATGGCTGCAACAAGGCGAGGAGTTGGAGAAGTAGCATTTCCGATTATTTCATCAACTGCTACTACATTGGCAGCCTTTTTACCTTTGGCTTTTTGGCCTGGGATGATGGGAGAGTTTATGCTCTATTTACCAGTGACTTTAATCATAACATTAGGATCATCGCTTTTTGTGGCATTGGTAATTAATCCTGTTTTCATTGCCACTTTTATGAGGGTTGATGGTAAAAAGGTAATTAACCATAAGAAGGTAATATTCAGATCGTTGATAGCGATAGTGTTAGGTGCTTTTGTTGCTTTTGGTGTAGGATCGATTATGGTAGGTAATTTCTTGATGTTAATTGGTGTGATCACTTTACTAAACATTTACATCCTTGGACCTTCTTCAAGAAAATTCCAAGCAACATTTTTACCATGGTTAGAAAATATCTATGAGAAAGTATTAACAAGTGCGGTTAAAAGACCATTGAGGTACATTTCAGGAGCATTTATTTTGTTATTCGTGTCTTTGGGCATATTCGCTGTTTCACAACCAGAAGTTATATTTTTCCCAGAAAACGAACCGAAGTATGTGAATGTTTTTGTAGAATATCCAGTAGGAACAGACATTGAAAAGACGAATGATTTATCTAAAAAGATAGAAGCACAGGTAATTGAGATTGTAAAACCTTACAGCGCAATTGTAGAATCGGTGAGTACCAATGTCAGTCAAGGTGCCGCAGATCCAAATGATCCATCGGCAGTGGGACAATCAGAAGAACCACACAAGGCAAGAATCACAGTTAATTTCATTGAGAATAAATTGAGAGGTGATCTTAAGACGAGTGCGATCATGGAAGAGATTCGTTCTAAAGTAGTTTTAGAGCCAGGATTGACATTAACAGTAGATAAAGACGCTGCTGGTCCTCCTGCTGGAAAACCAATTAACCTAGAGGTTTCTGGTGATGACTTGGAAGTTCTTGTAGACATCACTGATGATATCCAACAGCAGATTGCAGCTTCTGGAATCCAGGGTATTGAGAAACTAAAAAGTACAATGGAGCTCGGTAAACCTGAATTGATTGTTGATATCGATAGAGAGAAAGCGAGAAGGTTTGGTTTATCGACCAATTCGATTGCTTCTGAAATTAGAACAGCCCTGTTTGGTAAGGAAATCTCAAAGTACAAAGAAGGGGAGGATGATTATGAAATCAATATCAGGTTAAATCAAGACTATAGGTATGATGTTGATGCTTTAATGAACAAGCAGATTACTTTTAGGAACCAAGGAAACGGGAAATTAGTGCAAGTGCCAATTTCATCGGTTGCGGACATTAGGTACAGTTCTACTTATGGCTCTATCAAAAGAAAGGACCTAGAAAGGGTTATCACTTTGAGCTCAAATGTGTTGGCTGGTTATAACCCTACTCAAATCAATGACATGTTGAAGGCATTAATGCTTAACTATGAAATGCCTGTAGGTTATGCATATGCATTTACTGGCGAACAAGAAGAGATGGCAGAAAATATGGCTTTTTTATCTAAGGCTTTGGCAATTGCTGTATTCTTAATTTTCTTAATCATTGTATCTCAATTCAATAAGATTACTGCTCCATTCATTATTATGACTTCAGTATTGTTAAGTACGATTGGAGTATTTCTTGGCCTTGTGATTTTTGATATGAAGTTCATAGTTATCATGACCATGATAGGAATTATTGCCTTGGCTGGAATCGTTGTTAACAATGCAATTGTACTGATTGATTTTATAGAATTAACGAGAAAACGAAGAAGGAGAGAATTGGGAATGGATGACGACGAGAAACTACCTATGGAGGAGGTCGTGAGCTCCATCATCATCGCCGGTAAAACACGATTGCGTCCGGTATTACTTACAGCAATAACAACAATTTTAGGTTTGGTGCCTTTGGCCGTGGGCTTGAATATTGACTTTATTGGTGCCTTCTCATCATATAACGCAGATTATTATGTAGGGGGAGATAATGTTATATTCTGGGGTCCAATGTCATGGACAATCATATTTGGGTTGACATTTGCAACTTTTCTTACATTGATCATTGTTCCGACAATGTATTTATTGACTGATAAGGTCATGTATCGAATTGCAAAATGGAGAGGGACAATCAGGGTAGTAGACCTGACAGGAGAAGTAGAAAAGTCTAAAAAGGTTTTGGCTTGATGTTTGTAACTATAGAAAATGTGGTAATTATTAGTACTGTAATCAGTGCTAATGAATAGTTAAGGTTGATTTGGTGAGCCCTCGATAATGATTGGGGGCTCCTTTTTTTATATAAAACATTTGATTGATAATTTATGCAGGTTAGTGTTTTTCAATTTTTATTGCTCCTTTTAGTTTTAGTGTGGCTAGATTTTTATGCCTATCAGGCTATCAATACCCTACTTTCTAAAAGTAAGGCACCTTTTAATAAATGGGTCAATAGAATTTATTTTGGTCAAACAGTTTTCTTCATCGGTTTAGTAATCTATCTGAGGTTTTATCAACCAGGGACTGTGAATTTTAGTTTTATGATCACGGCCATAGCGATGTCCTATATCGCAAAATTATTTGCCATTGTTTTTGTCTTGATTGACGATTTCAGAAGGGTGATGAAATGGTTTTTTCAAAAGAAGAAGCTCCGAATTAAGAATCAAAAGAATTCTGGTGAACGTATCCCAAGGTCTCAATTTTTAGCGAAGACGGCAGTGATTGCTGCTACGTTACCAATCGCAACAATGAGTTTTGGAATTATTTCAGGCGCATATGATTACCGTATAAGGAGAAGAAAATTATACTTACCAAACTTGCCTAAAGGATTCGATGGGCTAAAAATCGCACAACTTTCGGATATTCATAGTGGTAGTTTTTTTGACAAAAAGGCTGTTAATGGTGGAGTAGACATGTTGCTTAGTGAAAAACCTGATCTCATATTCTTTACTGGTGATTTAGTGAATAATGAGACGAAGGAAGTGAGCGATTATTTTGATATTTTTTCTCGTGTAAAGGCAGACCTAGGTGTTTACTCAACCTTAGGTAATCATGATTATGGAGATTATAAAAATTGGACCTCAGCTGCTGCTAAACTGCAAAATTTGAGTGATATGCATGAGGTTCATAGACGGCTTGGCTGGAACCTATTGTTGAATGAGAATAAATCGCTGGAGCTCTCCGGTGATAAGATATCTCTAATTGGGGTTGAGAATTGGGGTGCTGGTAGATTTGCTAAGTATGGCGATTTGCAAAAAGCGCATTTAAACTCTGAGGGGGATGTTAAGCTACTTCTTTCTCATGATCCGAGCCATTGGGATCAACAAGTAAGACCAAATTTCAGTGACATTGATTTAATGTTTGCTGGTCATACCCATGGCATGCAATTAGGTGTTGAAATCGGTGACTATCGATGGAGCCCATCCAAGTATATTTATAAACAATGGGCTGATCTATACACGCAAGGTAAACATCACCTTTATGTGAATAGGGGGTATGGGTTTTTAGGCTTCCCCGGAAGGATTGGGATTTATCCAGAAATTACTATGCTAGAATTACACCGCCAAACATAAAAAAAGCCACCAGATATCTGGTGGCTTTTTTTATACATGCATTGAAAGGTTAACTAAGTCCACCTGACATTTGTTCACTTTCATCTTCATCTTCTGCTAACATTGCATCGATATGTTCTTTCTTGAAGAACTTACTTATGTACAACCTGATAGGTACCAGGGCTGCAATCATTAGCGGGAAGAGTATACCAATTACTGATGTTTTAAGCACCCACAATACAATGAAACAAATGAATTGTAGGAAGGTGAATTTGTGGATCTGCTTTACAGGAACCACCTTAGTATAATGAGAATTAGGATATAGTTTAGGGTCTGTAAGCCAGAGCATAATCCTTTCGTAGAACTGGTTGCCACCAAGCGAGGCAAAACCCATGTAAAGGAAAAGTCCAAACAATACAGCCATCGGAATAAGGCTGAAATACGCTAAGAAAAACAGTGATGCCCCGATTAAAATATGTATCAATAATCCTGACATTCTTGTTTCTCGCACTGCTACGATTTTTTCTCTTTTCTGTCCTCCTACATCAACTACTTTAACATCCGCTTGACTCCTTACATGGTTTAAGGAGTGAACAGTGGCTGCAACAATCCAAGGAAGCGCGAATAAAGAAGCACCCAAAACAATTATGGCGACAATTGCCAAATCTAAATGGTACCCCATGCCTTTTTTCAACTTGTTATCTTTAGAGTTTACCAAGCGAGTGGTAATGTTCTGATCAAGGAACAATAGGATAGTAGCTAATATTGCTGGTCCAATGGCGCCAAAGATCACCCATGTAGGCACTTGGAAAATTGGCACTAACCAACTTCTACCACTTGTGGTTTCAAAAACTTCTGGAACTTCTGGCTTACTAAGCTGGATATCTGGGAAGTAAAGTGAAAATACTGTCGCCAACATGATCGCAATTGCCGGACCGAAATCTGTCAATATTGTACGAATGCCATGTCTTAGAAAAGGTGTATTTACTGTGTTTTTTAATATTTTGGATAAGATAAAAGTACCAAGGGCTAAAACTAAGGTTAGAAAAGCACTTGATAGCCCAAATCCTTCAGGTCCAAAAGCAAGGAAGGTATCATGCGTTGCTTCAACAATGAATATTACGGCAATTAAGGCGGCAAATATTTCATCGGTAAATCGGGTAAAATGCCCCATGAGCGCACTGGCATCTGTAAAGGCTAAAATTAGCAGGATTACTCCTGACCAAATACCAACCCAAGCATAAGTAGGTAAAAATGGAATTTCTAGTTGGCCACAGGCCACAAAGAGCAAACCTGTGAATATTGTGATAGGACCTGTACCACCAAGAATAGTCAATGGTTGACCCGAAAAAAGTGCAAAGGCAATACCACCAACAGCGGTGATGACGAGCATTTCTACTACACCAATTTGGTTTCCTGTTAATATTCCGGTAAGTGCGCCAAATGCTATTGCATTAGCTAAGGCTGCAAAAAAGAGGAAAACAGTGGTTCCTAGAGTTTTGGAGTTTAACCCATCTTTAAAATCACTCTTATAATGTGGAGCTCTTCTTTTAATGTCATCAATTATGCCGCCGAACGGGCGACCTGTCCACTCCAAGCCTTCTTGGGCTGATTTTGAATTTGGCATTAGTAGGTTATGTTTTAAGGTTAATTAGAATTGTTCTAAATTGGATGCAAGAATAATAAAAAACTTACGTAGCTGCAACTCATTTAGGTTGTTGGGTAAAATATTTTGCGAAAAGATGATATAATAAACTTTTGTAAAGGAAATATATACAATTAGAAGTTGATTCTACTGTTAATCACATGATAACAGATTATTTATTCATAATAAATTTAAGAATGTAGAACCACTAAATGCTACTGGCTTTGGTCCATTCTAAAATGATATTTTCGTAGATTGAAGCCGCAATAAAAACTCAATCAATGAAAAGAATATCTTTAACTGTTTTACTCTTCTTTGTAGGAGTAATGGCCATGGCACAAGTCACGCCTAAATGGACCCGCTGGCCCTCCATTTCTCCCAATGGTCAGCACATAATTTTTACCTACAAAGGAGATTTATATAAAGTATCTTCTCAAGGTGGAGATGCGACTCAGTTGACATTTCATCAAGCACACGATTTTATGCCTGTTTGGAGTAAGGATGGTGAGACGATCGCTTTTGCTTCAAACCGATATGGGAATTTTGATGTATTCACGATGAATCCTATGGGTGGTGAGGCAACACGACTGACTTTTCATAGTAATGACGAAAGCCCGTATTCTTTTTCGGCCGATAACAAGCGTGTGATTTTTGGTGGTCTAAGACAAGATATTGCAGCGCACAGACAGTATCCAACTGGATCGCAACCCGAATTGTACGAAGTTCCATTGAGTGGAGGTAGCGTCGATCAAGTATGGACCCTTCCTTCAGAATATGTTCAAGTGAGTAAAAACGGTAAGCAAATGATTTACCACGATAAAAAAGGGGGAGAAAATGAATATAGGAAACACCATACCTCTAGTATAACAAGAGATATATGGTTGTATGATCAAAAATCAGATAGTCACAAGATGCTTACATCATTTAATGGCGAAGACCGTCAACCAGTTTATAGTGCTGATGAAAAGAGCGTTTACTATCTCAGTGAACAGAATGGAAATGCAAATGTGCACAAGCTCAATATTGCGAATCCATCACAAATTGAGCAACTGACTACTTTTAAATTACATCCTGTTCGTCACTTAAGTCAAGGTAATGGGACACTTAGCTTTAGTCAAGATGGTGAAGTGTACACAATGCGCGAAGGGCAAAGCCCATTAAAGTTGAAGATTAATATCCGGACGCAAGCTTCAGCCAATGCCGATAGTTATATTACAATTAATGGTGGTGTTCGAGAAATGGACATTGCACCAAATGGTAAAGAAATAGCTTTCATCGCTAGGGGAGAAGTCTTTGTTACCTCTGTGGATGGATCAATGACCAAAAGAATTACAAACACACCAGAAAATGAGCGTTTCGTAAAGTGGACTCCTGACGGTAAGCAAGTTGTTTATTCAAGTGAAAGGGATGGGAGATGGCAAATTTTCCAATCCAAGAAAGTAAGAGAAGAAGAGCCTTTCTTTTATGCAGCTACGCTTTTTGAAGAAGAAGAATTAGTGAGTAATAAACTCGATAATTATTTACCTGAATTTTCTCCTGACGGAAAGAAATTGGCTTTTATTGAAGGGAGAAGAACTCTTAAAATTATGGATTTGGAATCAAAAAGTACGACTATTCTTCTTACTCCAGACGATTTGTTTCACCAAAGAGATGGAGATAAATATTATACATGGAGTCCTGATAGTAAGTGGCTCTTAGCTGATTGGGATAAATCTTTAAGTAATGGAGAAGTGCTTTTACTATCTGCTGATGGCAAGCAAAGGATCAATTTGACTGAAAGTGGTTATGGAGACTCGAGCCCGAAATGGGTGAATGAAGGCCAGCAAATGATATGGTTTAGTAACCGCAGTGGTTTAAAAAGTTATGCCACATCTGGTCAAACCCAAAATGACGTTTATAGTATGTTTTTCAAACAAGATGCTTGGGATAAATTTAGTTTGAATAAGGAAGACTATGCTTTGTTAAAAGAAACTGAAAAGCTGGAGAAGAAAGTGGATGAAAAGGGAGCGGATAAAGACAAGGAAAAAGAGGATGATAAGAAGGAGGAAGTTGAGCCATTAACTTTTGACTTTGAAGACATGAAAGATCGCACTGCTCGCTTGACAATTCATTCAAGTAGTTTAGGGGATGCAGTGCTGTCTAAAGATGGGGAGAAGCTCTACTATTTAGCCCGTTTTGAAAAAGGTATGAACCTTTGGACAACCCACCTTAGAACGAGAGAGACCAAAATGGCAATGACATTGAATGCCGGTTTCGGTAGTTTAACTTGGGACAAAGAGCAAAAGAACCTTTACCTATTAAGTGGCGGTAGAATCTCAAAGATTAATCCAGAAAGTAGTAAGCGTGAATCAATTAGCATCAGTGGCGAAATGCTGCTTAATACAGATGCAGAACGCCAAGCGATGTTCGATCATGTTTGGATCCGTACAAAACACATCTTTTATGAGCCATCATTCCATGGTATTGACTGGGAGTTGATGAAAACTGAGTATGGTAAGTATTTACCGTCAATTGGGAATGGTTATGAATTTGCTGAAATGCTTAATGAATTACTTGGTGAGCTTAATGTTTCTCACGCATATGCGAGGTACAGCAACCCAATTTCGAACCCAGATGCTACAGCAACCTTAGGCGTATTCATTGATTATAAACACAAAGGAGATGGTATACTTATCACTGAGGTGTTGAAGGGTGGCCCACTAGATAAATCAAATTTTGAAATTAAGCCCGGTATGATCATAGAAAAGATAGATGGCGAAACGATATCATCTAATAATGATTTGGCAACCTACTTAAATAGAAAGGCTGGCAAATTCACCTTGCTTGATATTATAGATCCTTCAAACAAGAAAGAGAAAATGCAGATTACGGTGAAACCAATTTCTCTAGGTGCAGAGAGAGGCTTGTTGTATAGTCGCTGGGTAAAGCAAAATGAGCAAGACGTAGAAAAGAAAAGTAATGGACAGCTCGGTTATGTTCATATTCCTGGAATGGGTGATGGCCCTTATCGTAGCATCTATGATGATATGATGGGAAGGTACATTGACAAGAAAGGCATGATCGTAGATACACGTTTTAATGGTGGTGGTGACCTTGTAGCGGACTTAGTCATGTTTTTTACTGGCGTAGAGTTTAATGTTTATGCAACTGCAGCGAAAGATGTGGGAGGAGAGCCAACTTCAAGATGGACAAAACCTACCTTAACGATGTTCAATGAATCTAATTATAGCGATGGAAGCTGTTATGCGCAAGCCTATGTAGATTTAAAGCTTGGGACAACATTAGGTATGCCCGTACCAGGCACTTGCAGTTGGGCTGGCTGGGAAGGCCTACCAAATGGAGGAAGATGGGGAGTAATTCCAATAAGTGCTAAAAATATAGATGGCAAATGGATGGAGAACCTTCAAACAGAACCAGATATAAAAATTAAAAACATGCCTGGAAAAATTGATAAGGGTATTGATGAACAATTAGATCATGCCATTCAGGAGCTATTGAAAGAAGTTAATAATTAAGATCAATTGAAATTAAGGCAAGGCTTGATCTCATAAAGGTCAGGCCTTTTTTTTAGACCAATCTTTTATTGCGAATCAAAGAAATGATGGCGGCAATCATCATGGCTAATGAAAGCACAAAAAATGCTTTTGGGATGGAGGTAATATTGACCAAAGGTTGAAGCAATAAGGGGGAAGCAAATTGTCCTAAGAAGAAGAAAGTAGTTAAGAGCCCTAAAACCCTTCCTCTAGATTCTGGAGAGGCCAGGTTTACAATACAAAGGTTAGAGTTAGGCATCACAAGCCCAGCACCAGCACCAGCGATTAACATTCCTGGGAAAACCCATAAATAGCTTGTTGCATATGAAATGGCAAAATAGCCTATCCCCATAATGAGAAATGAGATACCATAGACTTGGTTGTAAGTGAAATGCTTTTTTACAGACTGGTATTTGAAAGATACTGTGCCCGCTACAAGCATTGTAATTGCCAATGATAGGCCTATCGCTACATTGCTCACCTCTTCTATGCTAAGTATGAAAAAAGGGATCTGGACGGGCATCATATAAAAGCATGACATTCCAAAAAAACCAACAATGTAAACTACCCAGGCTTGCTTCGGTATTGTTTGAGCTTTTGTAATATCATCAGTTTCAACTTTTATGACTTTTGGCTCTTGAATGTACTTAAGCACAAAAGGAATGGCCATGATGGCTAAACCATAAATAGCGAATGGATATCGCCAACCAATATCTGCCAAAGCGCCACCAGCCGTAATAAATAAAGTACCGGCCAATGACATTATACCAGCTTGGATTCCTAGTAATTTTTGTCTTTCCACTCCTTCAAAGAGGTCACCAATCAGAGCAACAGATGTAGTCATTATCCCACCAACAGCGACCCCTAGAATAGCGCGACTCACGATGATTTCAAAGAGCGTATTTAAATACAAACCAGCTGTTCCAGCTGCCGCATAAAGGAATAATGTAAAGACCAGTAGTTTGATTCTCCCGAATTTATCAATGACCCAACCTGAGAAGGGGGCAGTCAGGGCAATAAACAGTCCAGGGATTGTAAGGACCAATTTCACTAATGTTTCAGCCGAAGGATTACCAGGAAAGGCAGCGGTCATTTCTGGTAAAGTAGGAGAGATTGTCGCTCCTGACATTACGCTCATCATACTGCAGAACAGGATGGTTAATTTTACAAGCTTCTGATTTTTCAAAGGGAATTTATTAGCAAAAAATACTTAAACCTCATTTCATGAGTGAACACGTCAATTATGTTATAAGCCCCTATAAGTTATTCTTTTTTGGGCTAATGTGCTTGAATCTCTACAATTTATATGCTTAAGTATAGAGCCATGCCCAATAGATCAACCATAATTGAACAGGAAGCCTTAGCCAAAGAAGTGCCGTAATCCATGATTTTTGGTAATTATCAGTAAAAATCATATTGATATTTGCAGGGAAAACGCCAATTAATGTAGCAATTATGCCCCATGCTCCAATGGATTGAGTGGTAGGGAAAAGGACAAGTATTCCAAAAACAACTTCAAAAACACCACTTAGAAAAACTAATTCAGAATGCCGAGGTAGCCATTTAGGCATGATCTTTTTATAAACCTGTGGTTTCCAAAAATGGGCTAGACCTGCCACAATATACATGCAGCCCATAATGTAGATTGAAGATTGATCCATTATCATAAGTCTATGCGATACTCTGGTGATACAAAATTAGATTTCCTGTAAATCAAAAGGCAGTTTTCGAATTCTATTCCCAGTTAAATCAAATACTGCATTGGTCAAGGCAGGGGCAATTGGTGGTAAACCTGGTTCTCCCATACCTCCTGGTGCCTCGTCATTCTCCATTATATGGATCTGAATGTCTTTTGGTGACTCATTGATTCTTAACATCCTATAATCATGAAAATTTGACTGTTGAGCAGCGCCATTATTGAAAGTGATAGGATCTTTTAAAGCAGCAGTTAATCCAAAAATGATGTTTCCTTCAGTCTGTGCTTCCACTTGATCTGAGTTGATGTAGATACCACAATCTACCACAGAAATGACTTTAGAGATATTTACTTTACCATTTTCTCTTTTCAGGAATACCGCATGTGCTACAATACTGCCAAAACTTTCAACAATGGCAATTCCTTTGCCTTCATCATTACCAAGTTGTTGGTTCCAGTTTGATTCAACTTCCAACCTTTCTAGCACTTTGACTTGTCTAGGTTCTGACTTTAATTTTTCTTTTCTGAATTTTAAAGGATCAACTTTTGCTTGAATAGCAATTTCATCTATGAAACTCTCATGAGGGAAACCATTGGTCGATCCAAATACAGAACGCCACCAATGAATAGGGATCTGACTTTTATATTCAGCATATTGGACTGAGAAGTTTTGAAAGTCATAATGGGTGTTGATACCTTCCATCACTTCAAATGGAATGCGACCATTTGATGGTCTAGACTGTGTAGTAATGGCTTGGCTTACCATTCTGTGTTGCATGCCTGTAGCATTGCCGTTTGCATCAAAGGAGGCTTTCATCCCATGCACTGTTCCCTGTCGCCAAGGCCCTTGATTGGTATCATCTTCTCTGGACCAGACTAATTTAATCGGAGTCCTCAATTCCTTAGAGATATTAAAGCATTCTTCAATCGAATCATTCATCCCTTTTCTTCCAAATCCACCGCCTAGGAAGGGTAAATGAACTTTGATTTTCTCTTCAGCTTGGTCTTCTGGAATTCCCAATGCCTTGGCGAATTTTTTTTGCACCTGAGGTTGTTGGCTCCCTGCCCATACCTCAACTGTATTGTCTTCCTTTACATGAACCGTAGCATTCATAGGTTCCATGCATGAATGTGACAGGTATGGAAGTTCGTAAGTCACATCTAGTCTGTCGTCAGCTGAATTGAAACCGGTTTGAAAGTCACCTTGGTCTTTATGACTAAGTCCTTCTTTCAAAGCGAGTTTTTTCATGTCATCAAAAAGCGTCTTTGTTGATACTTTGCTGAATTCGATATTTTCCCATTGAGGATTGAGTCTTTTTCTTCCCTCTAAAGCAGCGTACTGATTTTTCGCGATAACCGCCACTCCAGTATTCTTTTTACCATACACGGTCCTTGTTACCTCCATCACGTGCTCAACACCTTTGACAGCTAATGCTGCTTTATCATCATAAGATTTTAATGTGCCTTGCAATGTTGGGCACCGCTCAATTGATGCATAAGAAAGGCCTTCAATTTTCGCATCGATAGCATAGTTAGCAGTGCCATTGACTTTTCCAACTAAATCTGTTCGTTGAGTAGCCTTTCCAATAATCTTAAAGTCTTTCTTCTCTTTTAGTTTTGGATTTTTAGGGATTTTAATTTTTGAAGCAGCAACAACCAGGTCGTTATAAGGAATGAAAAGACTTGTGCCGCTTTGGTATACTTTGCCCTCTACTGCTATACATTCCTCCTTAGGAATACCCCATTGATTAGCCGCCGCCTCTATAAGTACTTCACGTGTTGATGCCCCAAGCTTCCGCATTGGGTCAAACATTGTTTTAATACTTCTGCTCCCTCCAATTGACTGGCGGCCATAGCGTTTAGAAGCACTTGATTTAACAATTGTGATTTGATCCATAGTAACTTCCAACTCTTCTGCAATAATGGCAGGGATTCCTTGGAAAATGCCCTGTCCAAGTTCTGGAACTGAAGCCATAATGGTGATGGTACCATCCTCAGCAATAATTACAAATGGATTCAATGCTGTTCCTTCAACAAAGTCTTCCGTCATTAACTTAATGATATTTCCTGGTTTGCCCATTGCAAATGAGTCAAATCCAATCGCCAGTACTGCACCGGAAATGCCAGCAAGCTTTAAAAATTTCCTTCTATTAATATTACTTACTTCCATTGCTAATTTCGTTTGAGGCGTTATGAATAGCTTTTCTAATTCTATGATAAGTGCCACATCGACAAATATTACCAGCCATTCCTTGGTCTATGTCATCATCTGATGGTTGTGGATTTTTATCTAGTAGTGAAGCAGCCGACATTATCTGACCTGATTGACAGTAGCCACATTGAGGCACTTGTATATCTAACCAAGCTTTTTGAACAGGGTGAGAATTGTCATTTGAAAGGCCTTCGATTGTTGTTAATTGTTGACCTTGAACTGATGAGACTGGGATAGAACAGGAGCGTACCGGGTTCCCATTCAGATGAACAGTGCAAGCCCCACATTGTGCAATTCCACAACCGAATTTAGTCCCGGTCAGTCCAATTTCATCACGGATCACCCATAGAAGTGGAGTTTGGGCTTCCGCTTCAACCTCAAAGGTTTTGTTGTTAATGTTAAGTGTATAACTAGCCATAGTCAGAAAGGTAAATTTAAGATCAATATACAATAAAGAGATTGTAAAATTGATTAGCCCGGGCTAAAACAAAAAAGCACTTGAACAAAAAATGCTCAAGTGCTTTTACAATATTTTTTTATTAATCTATTTCTTAATTTCTACAGCTGTTGCTTCCCATTTATTATTGTCTCTATTGCTATCGGCCATTCTTCCAGAAGGGTCAATTTCAATAGACAAGATGTCTTCAATCGGACGATCGATTGTTATGTCGTTTGTAGGGTTTGTCCACGGCCAATCAGGATGGATAATCCTCTTGTCATCCGTTTCAGCAGGTTTTTCACCCCTCATAATTCTAAGTGCCATGTAGTGAACTTCCTTGGTGCCATCCTTATAAGTAACAACCACATCCAATGGCATTGGCATTTTCTTGACTCTTTCTAAACTGACTTTGGTTTTATCACCCTCTTTTAGTACTCCCTTGATACCATAATCTATCTGCTTGGTACCATATACAAAATATTCATTGTACCAGTCAAGTTCCAAGTTAGCTACTTTCTCGAAAGATCTAATTAGGTCATTTGGATTTGGATGTTTGAATTTCCAATCGTCAAAATACTGCAAAAGTGCTTTGTCTAAGTTTTCCTCACCTATGACATAGCCCATCTGTGACATCCATGTAGCACCCTTGTTATAGGCAGCTGCACCATAGGCACTATTGAGTTCATAATGATCAGAATGTGTACTTAAAGGCTCTTCCGTTCCACTAGCCGCTAATCTTAAATAGCTGCTTTGCCCAGATTTTGAGCCAATATTATTCAAAGTGGTAGGCTCAGCGTCTGTTCCCCTTAAATGAGCATTTATCCTTGCAGAAGCATAAGATGTAAATCCTTCATCCATCCATGGGTGCAGGCTTTCATTACTGCCTAAAACGCCATGGTACCAATCGTGCATGAATTCATGAATTGTTACACCTAAAGGGTTGCCTCTGGCTCCATTGATCAAAGTTGACATAGGGTATTCCATTCCACCATCACCGCCTTGAATTACTGTAAACTGATCGTATGGATATAGTCCAAAATTGGCACTTGCATATTCAAAAGCTCTAACGGTCAGGTCAGGGAGCATTTCCCAATTAGCATCATTTTGTCCATCTTGATGAAAGAAGTGAAGTACCGTTCCGTTCTCTAGCGTCCTAGTTTCATGGACATAATCTGGGTCAGCCGCCCACATAAAGTCATGTACATTTGGCGCTTTAAAATGCCAAGTGAGTTTACCATTATTTACTTTTTGATTTACATTTTGTCCATCAGCCTCATAACCGTAACCAATTTCAGAAGGGTTTTGTAAATAGCCGGTTCCACCAAGTATGTAATCCTTATCAATGGAGATTTTCACATCAAACTCTCCCCATACGCCGTAAAATTCTCGTCCAATATAAGGGTTTGCATGCCAACCTTGATAGTCATACTCACTCATTTTAGGGAACCACTGTGCCATTGAATAGCGGATGCCTTCAGCGTTGTCTCTTCCAGTTCTTCTAATCTGCACCGGTACTTGTGCTTCCCAAACCATATCAAAAGTGACAGTTTCTCCAGGATTTATAGCTTCGTTCAGGGTGACGACTAAAATAGTACCCTCAGTTTCATACTTGACATCAGTACCGTTTTGTTTTAATGATTGAATTTTTTGATACCCAATTTCATCGTCACTTAATTTGGAAATTCTGTCGGTGATCTTTCTGCTGGGATCAGCGATAGTCCTAGAACGTACGTCCATCATTGATCCTGGTTGGAAAGCGTTGAAATAAAGGTGATAAAAAACACGGTCTAACTGATCAGGTGAATTGTTAGTGTATTCAAGTTTTTGTGTGCCTTGATAACGGTTTGTCTCTACATCCATGTCTATTTCCATGGTGTAATTCACGTGCTGTTGCCAACGCTCATTGTCTTGTCTAGAGGCTTTCTCCTGACCTATTAAGGCGATATTAAAAAATAAAATTGCAGAAAGGACTATGCTCAACTTTTTCATATTCAATCGGGAATTGTATTATTGGTCGAAAGTATCAAAGTTTTATCTAGGCTACAACTCAAAATATTCAAATGGTAAGAGTATTTAACCTAGTCTATACCTTAGTTGAAATTTTAGCTCAGTTAGTTTATTTCCTTCTATTGTTTCCAACCCACTACCAATAGCATAACGATCATAATAGTTAGTTCTTGCTAATCGAGACCAAAGATCAATTTTTCTACCCAAACGGTATTGTACAAGAATGTAGTTTCGAACACCTCTTCCGCTGTAGGCAGGAATTGAAAATGCGTAGAGCACGTCTCTTTCATAAGCATATTGTCTGTTTTCACCTCCTTCAGTATCGAAAAAGGCAATTCTTCCAGAAAATGACCAGGCTTGAACCCGCACATTGACATCTTGTATAAAAGCAATTCCTGAAGTTTTAGCATCATTATGCGAAAAATTGCTCGATTGAATTCTTGACTTTAAGTTGAAGTGAGTTGTAGGATTAAAGGCGATGCTTAACACATAGATTCTTTTTGTTGAGGGCAAGACGATCGTTCTCCCCGTATCATGGTCAACTGTATTTAGGTCCTTCGTTTTTTTTCTTATTTGAGCATAAATATTAACATTTGATCTTGGGTTAAAGTTTACTCTTACAAGATAGTCTTGTCCATTAGAAGGTGAATTAATGCGGTATTTTAACCATGGAAAACTGAAGGAATCATAATATCCGGTTAATTGTAATTGCTTGTTTAAGGTGTATTTAAAACCCCAATAGATACCCTTTTCGTTTATATTCCTGCTGTTTTCGCCAAATGCTGTGCCTCTAAAAGTGTGGAAGTCTTTTTGATAACTTCGCATTATAAGTGCAAACTCTACTTTTGGCGACAGGTTTTTAATTAGCCCAACTACTCCTGCTGTTCCACCGCTTTGTGATATTGCGGCCTCCCCGAAAAATAAAAACCCTTGCCAATTATAATTCCCATAAACGGATCCATTAGCGTTGGTTTTCCCTTTGAATTCAAAAAACTGATAGGGTTTGTTACCTGGGATTAATGGGAAATCGAAATGATTGAAAACTACGGTGCTTCCGAATGAAAGCTGTCTTGTAGCTAAGTAATTGATATTTAGTCCATGGACTTGCTCCGTGATGCGTTTTTTATTGAGTATTTCAATTGGTGTCCTATGGAATCCAGAAGTTTGAATTGCAGAAAAGAACTCATCTTCAGCACTATTACCCTCTAGTACCTTCAGGTTCGCATCTTGCTTGAGCCGGCTATAAAATCCTGTGATGTTAATTTTTGTATTGAAAGAGTATGTGGCTGCAATACCCCTCATAAACCCAGACTCAAGTACAGATGAATAAGGGCGAATACCTAAAGTGACCCGTTTTACAGTATTGATAGTCTCAGAACCTTTTCCTACGCTGAACCCAGCACCAAATAAAATTCCTTGTCCAAATTGTAATTGATAGTCCCCGATTATAACTCTTCTAAATTTACCTTGTTTTTCGAGCATAAAATGGAAAGACCAATAATCCATCCCATATCTCTTGGTTTTAGGATCCCATGAAATGGCTTCCCCGGCATCCTTTTCAGCCGTAAATCCAAGGCTAAAGTCTCCAGGCCTTGCAATTCTATACCTGAAATAGAGTTGGGAAGGGGAACCGATATACCTACTTTGTCCTGGTGAGCTTAATGGAGTGTACCCTCTTTTTTTCTCTAGAACATACTTGTACCTCGTGATAAGATAGTTGTTGCGCTCTGATACAATTCTTTTGATTAATGGTCGATCGTCGGTGTCAGCTTCATTTGATTTTACAATCACAAAGGGCAGGAGTTTTTGGATTGTGACATAGTCGAAGCCTTCGATAATCTGTAGTTCATAAAGGGTGATGAGTTTTCCATGTTCTTTAATATAGGCCTGTAAATGATCGATTTGGACGGAGGAAAGAATGTACGTATTTATTAGTCTCCCGTTCGAGACGGAGTTTAGGTTTAATGGATTTTGATAGAGTAGGAGTAACGACTCATAAAAATCTTCATAAGGGATTGCTGATTCTTGAGCATTAAATAAATCTTCGACGAATGCTTCTATATTAAAATCCTGGTTCGTTTGTGCTTTTGTAATTGAATAAATAGATAAGGAAATGGAGATTAAAAAAAGCCATTTTCTTACTTGCATCATCTCTTATTAGGAAAAGTGAATGTCAAACCTAGGTTATGATTATTACCCAAGTACTGATCTATCTTGATGCCATAGTCAAAGAAGAATTGAGCTAACTCTATTCCGGCCCCAAATGAATGTGTTCCTTTATCTATTGTAAGTCCTGTTCTAACAAATATCTTTTCTAATACCTTGTATTCAAGACCCATTTTTAAATCAGCTTCAAGGTCTACATCTTTCTCTCCTTCTACTGTAATAATTAGATTAGGCGTGGGTTCATAGCTAAGCCCAATATTGATGATTGTAGGAACCCGTTCTTGGTCCTCCTGCGAGAGTGATGATTGGGTGAAATTGGTAATTTGGACTCCTAGGGACAGTTGATCAGAAAGCTTGGCGATGGCTCCAATGTCTGCGATGAGGATTGCTTTTCTTCCGAAACCCTCAATGTTGAATTGAAGATAATTAGCTCTTAACCCTAAGTTTACAAGACCAATTTGATGACTAAACATTCCACTGAGCATCTGACTGTTAAACTCATCGTCGCCAAATCTGAAAACAGAAATCCCAGCTGTTCCAATCTTTGTTGGTAGTACAACACCAGCAGAGACCGTATTGAAAGGAGCGAAATCAAAAATAGTACGGTATGCAAAAAGCGCTGAGGTTTGATCTAATTTTGCTAATCCAGCTGGGTTATTGAATAATGCCCATACATCTTTTGATGTAACTGAAATGCTTCCCATACCAAGTGCCCGAGGTCCTGTTGGAGGCACACTTGCAAGCTGCGCATTCAAGTTAAAATCAGAAATGATAATTAGTAGGAATCCAAAGACTGCGCGCATACTTGAATATATGAAAATATCATAAATAAATAGGATATTAAAACAGTATAATTAAAATGCTGACTTGAAATTGATGTAAAATCCCGTAGCCCCTTCTTTATTAATTGAGTATTCAAAACGAACGACAAAATCATAATAAGTCTGAATATCCAAACCAATACCTGCTCCCATTAAAAGTTTTTCATTTAATTGATTTCCTTCAATAAATGGAAGCGGAGTACCTACATACCCAAAATCTATAAATGTTTTAAGATAAAAGGCAAACGGTAGGGTTTGAAACTGTTGAATTTTACTATTGCTATACAGTTCTTGAGACCCAGAAAAAAAGCGCCATTTAAATTCTGACCTATTGGTGGCATAATATTTACCTTCAACCACATCGCGCTCGTATCCTCTTACAAAATCAGGTTTATAACCGATACCTGATCTGTTTATATAGGGGATGTCATCACTGAAGTTATATTTGAAGGAGAAGTGATTGGCGAGGAATAAATTTTTTCCCAACTCAGCGTATTGACCATAAGCTACTTTAGCCACCAGCATATTAATGTCATTAAAAATACCAATTCCGTACTGGCTCAATTCAAGCCTGTAACTTTTCCCTTTAAGTGGATATGCGATGAAATCTCGTTTGTCCCATGTATATATATAACTGAGCCTGAAGTATTGCTGTGTGACACTGTTGTTAAGAAAATACTCTGAGTTTAAATTTCGAACAGTGTCTGCTATAGAAGTTTCAGAATATCCTAAATTAAAACTATGTCGACTATAATAGGATGGGCGATAAGTGATTGCCGTACTGGCAAAATAGTTCTTTCGTATTAACTCTTCAGATTGTACGAATTGTAGCCTATGATTATCTGTATTATAACTTACGGATTTATTATTACTGTAACCAGTTGAGACGAATAAGCCGAGGGTTTGTTTTTTGTTAAAATATGGGATTTGGTACTGTAACTGATACCTGTTTGTAAACCCAAATTGAGCAATTACAGCAGCCCGATCATTTCTTCCAGTCAAATTAAAATGATAGAGCTGCAAGCCATAGTTTACCCTTGAAAAGTCTGCATTCTGATTTACCCACCACTCAGTGAAATTTCTATCTGCAAGTTTGAAAATAGGGACAGGAAAAATGTACCACCTCTCCTTAAGTTGAATTAGGATATCGGCATTTGTATCGGTCATCATCAGGGGGATGATTTCTACGGCTACAAAAAGCCTGGTATTTATTAACTTTTGTTTATCCTGTTGGATTACTTGTAACAGCTGTGTCTTAGTGATCTTTTGACCCTCGGTAAGGTCGAGCTCTCTATTAATAATTTCAATACGTGTTTTTTTGTATCCAGTAATGTAGATTTTGCCAACAGTGACGATTGTGTCTTGAGGGATGTCTTCGTTGTTCTGGTTTTGTGCCAAAAGATGCATTGGCAACAGCAAAATCAATGAAATAACAAATCCCCTCATCCCAAATCTAGCTTTGTTATGTAATAGCTTTTGATTTTCTATGGACAATAAATGCTCTAATAAGTACAAATACGCCAAGTAGGACTAATGGGATACTTAATAATTGCCCCATATTGAATGCCATTCCATCTTCAAATGCCACTTGATTTTCTTTGAAATTTTCGTGGAACCATCTGAGGCCAAAAACCCAAATCATAAAAATCCCGAGGAGTAAACCTTCTGGAGTTCTTTCTTTGTATTTCACCCAAATCCCCAACAAAATTAGAAAGAGCAAAATGCAGGTTGCGGCTTCATATAACTGGCTTGGGTGCCGTGATATGCCATATGTTTGCACATTAGCCACTAATTGTCTCTTTTCAGTAGTAATAACATAACTAATTGGTGTGCCTGATGGTTCTGCATAATGTTCCCTTATAGCGGGGTATCTAGTCAAGTAATCTTTGACATTCGACTCTACTTTTTGTCGAACCGATTGTTCGGTTGTATTTTTTCCTTCAAAAGTGATTTTTAGATCCACAGGCACTATACCCGGTTGAAGTCTTTCTTCTCTATCTCCTTTAGAAGCCTCAACACTTTGTATCCCTAGGTTACTATTTTCTAAGTACTCTTCAGCGACCCGTGCGAATACTACTCCATATTCTGAATCGGTGGGTTTACCAATAATTTCAGAGTTCACAAAATTCCCAAATCGAATAAAAGCACCAGCCATAGCACCCGCAATCACTAATCGATCAAAAATCCAGAGGTAGCTCTGTCCCTTTCTTTTTAGTTTTTTGAATTTGAATTTGAAAGGTGACCAGCTAGCAATAACTTCATAGTTTCTATATAAAATCATGGCAATTAAAATACCAAAGACTCCGCCATGACTTGCTAATCCGCCCTCCCAAGTTCTAAAGAACATCAAGGGATCAGCCATGAATCGTTCTGGTTCATAAAATGCCAGGTGCCCGAAGCGAGCTCCTATAATTGTCGCCAAAACCATATAGACAGTGAGCGTATCAACATGCTCAACTTTTTTGCCTTCAGTTTTGAAAAAATGAGTGACCAATTGATAACTTATGATAAAGCCGAGTGCAAACAAAACACTGTACCAAACGGGTGGTTGGATTCCCTTGATAATCTCTTTCATAGGGTCCCAGACAATATATAGCAGCATATTTAATTATTCAGAGTTCAACAAATATAAACGAATTCAACCAATAGAAATTGGCTCTTTTGGTCAAAGATTATCAAGCGCTAATAATTCTTCAGAAAAGCCAGCTGAAAGAATTGGGAAACGACACCAAGTCCGAGGGTCGACATTAAATTCATCAAGATGAAAAGCAGGTGCCAACCTTTCTCTTTTCCATTGATTCTGACTCCAAAGCCGGTAAAACTTTTTAATATGAGATTTTAGTAAATCCTCATCTTCCAATTTTTTGAACCGCAGAGCCTTATATACTTCCACTGGTGAATTGCGATCTCGAATTGCTAAGTGCTCAATCTCAACCATAACGCCATAAGGCATCAAGTCATCCTCGTCATTTTGTTCTTGCTCCGAAGGCCTTAATTCGGCAGTGGGCTTCAAGGAATTAACCAGTTTAAGACCAGAATAACCTAGTTGTGCTTCTGCATACTTCAGCCAGGAAATTATAAAAGTCTTATCGACACTTGAAATAGGTGCGAGACTTCCACTTGTATCTCCGTCCATAGTCGCATAACCTAAATCTCCTTCGCTACGATTAGAGGTTGTAAGAAGGATGGAGTTTTTGATGTTGGCTAACATCCATATTATTGGGCTTCTAGCTCTGGCCTGGATATTTTGAAGTGCGATGTCTTGTTTGTCCCAAGACAGTGTTTCCCCAAGTACGGTTTCGATTTTTTGCGTGTAGCCCTCTACTTCATTATCCACATTCCATTGGTGGAATTGAGCTCCAATAGATTCAGAGAGTGTTTTTGCAGCGCTTAAAGTTGTCTCAGAAGAGTTTTTTGTTGCCTGATAAGCCGTAGTAAGAATAGCTCCTACAATTTCTTTTTGACTTTGTTCTGCGTTTGGTTTTTTGTTAATCCTTGTAAGAAACGCCGATTGACCCAACTCGCTCAAACCTCTTTTTACCATTTCTGCCACCAAAATAGCGCAGGTGCTTGAGTCAGCACCACCACTTAAAGACAAAACATAACCGTTGCTTTTACTTTTCCGGAGGTAATCAAAGAAAGCAAGTGCTGCTGCTTTTGGAAACTCATCTTCTTTGGAGTCAGGAAGAATGACATCTCCAATTTTTGCCTCGTTCGTTTGACCAAACTCAATGTCCGTAGACTTGACTTGAAAGTGTTCAAATGAAAGGAGGTCATTTCTTAATAACAATTTACCTTTCTGAGCAATCATTAATTCACCATCATAGATCATTCGACCTGCTTCATTACCAAGTAAATTGGCAAAGACATAAGTACAGCTGAATGATTTGGAAGTTTCTTTTACTAGTTCAATCCGTTCCAAAGTTTTTTGCATAGCGAAATGACTTGCACTTGGGTTGAGGATTAAGTTCACACCTTGTTCATAGAGTCTACATGCTGGCCTATTATCACCCCTCCATGCATCTTCACAGATCTCAAAGCCTATTTTCCATTCATTAAGATGAAATGTTAAGTCTCCGAAAGGGTAATTTTCTCCATCAATTTCAATTTCTGAAATTTCCCCTGCAGGCCAAGGATTAAACCAACGTGGTTCATAGTGCACACCATCTAAAGCCATGAACTGTTTTGCATAAACTCCAAGAATTCGTTTGTTAGAAACAATTACAGCACAATTATAGAGTAGTCCTTGATGATGGAGTGGGAGGGTTAGTGTCGTAAAAAGGTTTTCAGTTTCATCGACAAGTTCAGTTATAAACCCCATGGCTTTCTTAGGCAACCAATTGCTCAGGAATAAATCTTCACAACCATAACCAGTAATGCATAATTCAGGTAGGCATAATATTTCTATCTGCTCCTTCCTTGCTTTGCGTAGGGCATTCTTGATAT
>Ga0209223_10000896_pt1 | contig 33831 bp, 28 predicted proteins | sample COG_06_FD_184750 | JGI IMG/M metagenome (GOLD analysis project Ga0209223, IMG submission 184750) | Pelagic Microbial community sample from North Sea - COGITO 998_met_06 (SPAdes) (version 2) | ecosystem: Environmental > Aquatic > Marine > Neritic zone/Coastal water | place: Helgoland, sampling...
CATACATGACATAGCCCATGGAATCAGGTAGCGCTCAGTAACAGTACTCGCATACGCATCAAGGTCCGCTTTTTTGGCAGTAGGAAGAAGTTTTACAAAAGTTGGGTAATTCCAGTTATTCCAAGCAATATTATCGGCATCCTCAAAACTAGAAATTGACATAAAAACACCATGATTTCTTAGGAAAGAATTCTTTGGTAGGTCTTCTATAACTCCCGTTACAATAAACACATCCTTATTATTCAAAAGCATACTTTGACCCACTGCCTCATTTATGCCAAAGTGTTTCTCAGCGGCAGTTCGAGTTAATATCAAAGTATTGGCTTCATTCAGTGCAGTTGATTTGTCTCCGATCAATAAATCCAAGCCAAACATTTCAAAGAAGGTTTGGTCGACACCAACGACATTATTTTCCTTTACATTTTGTACAGTACCTACCTTACGTATTAGGGCACTTTTTTGATTTTTAAAGCGAGTCACTAATTCCTGATGAGGATAGTCTTCCCTAATAACCGATGCTAGCGCCCCAGAAACTGCAGCATGATGACTTTCCTCACCTGCAGTTCTATTATCGATATTGATTCGATAAATGCGCTCCGAATCGGCAAACATCTTATCAAAGCTTAACTCATCGTGGATATATAATCCGACCAATAAGCTTCCTGCCATTCCGATAGCGAGACCAAATATATTTAAGGAGGTAAAGAAGGGCTGCCGCTTTAAACTTCTCCAGGCAATTTTGACGTGATTTTTAAACATAGCAATTGAATTTGAGTTGTTGACATTTTTAAATGATTTGATAAAATCAGTCCTTAAATACTTAATTACACTCCAGGTAAACTTGCGCTTTGCTTTAACAGGAGAATCTTCATATTGCTTTTCAAAAAGCTCTAATAGATCGCCTTCTATCTCTTCTAGATAGTCTTTCCTGCAAAACCAACGCAGAAATTTCAAAGCTCTTTTTGGGGGTGCCATTTTCATTGACCAAATGAAATTTTTGGGATTTGCTTATAGATGCTCGTTCTCAATTCAAATTGTCGATCGAGCACCGTTTTCCCTTGAGAAGTAACATTATAGTACTTCTTTCTTCTTCCCCCTCTTTCGTTAGTAATTCCTCCAAATTTTGATTCAACAAAACCTTTGGTCTCCATGCGCTTAAGTACTACATGTACGGCACTGATGTTTACTTTCTTACCAAGTTTTTCTTCTAGGTTTTCAAGTATTTGAACACCATATGCTTCATGATTTGAGGCTGCAACTAAGAGCAGTACTAGTTCTTCGAATTCGCCTAAAGATTGTTCTGACATATTTAGATTTGTTTACTTAACAAATGTAAAAGTAATAATTAAATTCACATATGTTAAGTAAATAGAATTATTATTTTGAATTCCCCTTTAGACCAGCGACACATTTCTAGAAAGAAGCCAATAAATCTATCGCATTTATGGATTCATATTTCTAACTTTTCATTGCAATCTCAAAACAGCAGTTTCATGAAATACCTTCGCATTTTAACCCTCTATGCCCTAATATTTGCTCCTTTTGGATGTGACAGAATTAGCAGCGAAGACACTGTCGATTTCATCATCCTTCAAATGAATGACGTTTATGAAATCGCTCCGCTAGAGGGTGGAAAAGTAGGGGGAATGGCAAGGGTAGCAACACTAAGAAAAAGCCTATTGCAAGAAACACCGAATGTAATTACTACCCTTTCGGGAGACTTTCTCAGTCCTTCACTAATAGGAACATTAAAGTTTGAAAATGAAAAAATTGCTGGTCGCCAAATGGTGGATGTCATGAATGCAGTTGGAGTTGACTATGTTGTGCCAGGCAATCATGAATTCGATATCAAAGAAGGTGAATTGCTCAAACGCATTTCAGAATCACGGTTCCAGTGGACATCTACCAATGTATTCCACAAAGTAGATGATGAAGTCGCTTCATGGCAACAAAATGGAGTATCATTTCCTGATCATATTATACATTCTATTGATGGAGTGGACATTGCATTTTTTGGCTCAACTGTCCCTTTTAATAAGAAAAACTATGTCTCATACAGCGACAAATACGCCTCTGTCAAATCTACGTATGAAAGGATAAAAGATGAAGCTGAAATATTTATTGGTCTCACACATTTGGGCGAGGAAATGGACGATTCATTAGCCACTTATTTTGTGCCTCAACTTGATCTTATACTGGGTGGACATGATCACACCAATATGATCCATAAGTATGGCTCTACTATAATGACAAAAGCAGACGCAAATGCTAAAACAGTCTATGTCCATAGAATCAATTTCAACAAAAGCTCAGAAAAGACAACTATCAATTCAGAGCTAGTTATTTTAAATGAAAATGTTTCTGAAGATGCACAAGTAAAAGCCATTGTTGATACGTGGGTAAATATCTCAGATGAAAGCATGAGCGCGATGGGCTACAAGCCTGAGGCGATGGTCTTAATAACAAAAGACACTCTTGACGGCCGCGAAAGCAGGATTCGTAATCGACCAACAAATTATCCTATGATGACTGCAGCATCCTTCTTATATGTTGCTCCTCAAGCTGACTTGGCGATTCTCAACAGTGGCTCAATTAGGCTGGACGATCAGCTTACCGGTACAGTCACTGAATATGACATTTTGAGGTCCTTTCCATTTGGTGGTGGCATCGCATTGGTTGACCTTAAAGGAGGTATCATTCAAAAGATACTTAATATAGGAACAGTTCAAAATGTAGGTGCAGGTGGATATTTACAACTTGCGAATGCCGAAAAGAAGTCAGACGGATGGTACATCAAAGGAAGTAAATTGTCATTGGACAGCACTTACAAGTTGGCGCTACCAGATTTTGTAATGGGTGGTGGTGAGGCCAACTTAGGTTTTCTGGTTGATTATAAAAACCAAGCAGCTAATCCAACTGACTTTAATGGGATAAGGAATGATGTTCGAGATATTATAATCGCATATTTCAAAAACATGCCTTGAATTTCCTAATTTCAATACGTGTGTTATGACAAAGAGTATCAGTTAAGAAGGCAATTAAAAAATGCCATTAATGATGGGTTGGCGGATGAATCAATTATTGAAATCCTTCAGAACCTATCAAAGCTTACTGGTCATGATTACAATGATCAAGCTGACCCATTAAATATAGCTTGGCAAGCATTGCCGGAATTTTACCATGTCAGCGGGTTTTCACACCCTCCACTCATTGTTCATGGAGCAATGCATCCATCGAAGGCAATTGTTGCTGAATGGGGCTTTATTCCCGCTTGGGTTAAAAATGAATCAGAGGCTTATGACCCCAGATCACCTTACAATAACAATCTCAATGTGCAGTCGAAAACAATGTTTGAAAAAAAAGCATTCGCAAAAGCTGCCCGATATGGAAGGTGTGTGATTTACATTGACGCTTATTATGAATCTCACCACTACAAGGGTAAAACCTACCCTTTTCGCATTGCAAGAAAGGACGGAAGACCACTCATAATTGCAGCTATTTGTAGAAAAAGCAAATACTTGAACCGCGAAACCGGAGAAGAAATAACCAAAAATACAGTGGCTTCATTGACATGCACCGCAAATAGCATGATTGAAAAAATTCATAATAACCCTGCAATGATCAAAAGAACCGGGCATAGGATGCTTGTCATATTAGAGGAGTCTAATGTTTCAGACTACCTACAACGCTACCCTTTTGAATTAAATGAAAAACCTGATCCGCTTGAAGAGAATATATTCCAACAAGAAGTTTTATCCGTTTGTCAACCATTGAGTGAAAATCAGCTAGAGTTTCACAGTGTTAAAAATTTACGCGATAGGAAATTGATGCCTTATGTTGGGAATGTTCCCGAAATTACTGAGCCATACATTTGGCCCGATTTAGATTATTCAAGGTTCTAGAAAAATACCTTTGTGGGTTAAATAATGTGCATCAATAAAATCCTTCCAGCTAGCTTTTATCTTCATGCGATTCAAATAAAAAGCCCTTACAAAGTAAGGGCTTTCTTGAAAGTGATTCGGCTGGGGTTCGAACCCAGGACCCTCTCCTTAAAAGGGAGATGCTCTACCAGCTGAGCTACCGAATCAACATGTTTTATTTTGTCAATTAAGATCGTTTTTCTTAATTGCGTGTGCAAAGGTAAGAGGTAATAAATAAAATACAAATGCGAGTTTCCTATTTTCTTAAATCATTTATCATTTTATTCTTACTGATTGGTCAAGTTGCTAATAGTCAGTCTATTAAAAAAGAAATCTCTTCGGCAGATTCTCTCTTTGAAAAAAGAAAATTTACAGAGTCCTTAGAGATTTACGAAAACATCATTGATGAGAAAAAGGCTTCTCCTGCAATGCTACTAAGAATGGCCTATATCTATGAGGGATTAGACGATTTAAGCAGTGCCTTAATCAGCCTTGACCACTATTACAAAATTACCGCTGATAAAAAAGTCCTAAATAAAATGAAGGAGCTTGCGGATCAAAATGAATTGGAGGGATATGAAACAAGTGATTGGGGATATTTGATAAATTTTTATGTCAAATATCGGTACCTTTTTGTAATTACTTTCTTGGCGCTAGCCGTACTTATTCTTTCTATGGTCTATAGGAAAAAGAAAAAACATCAAGAGCTTTCTCCTGGGTTAGGCATCGGCCTTTTTGCCGTATTAGCATTCATATTCTTCTTAGTCAACTTCACAGGAATAGAAGACAAAGGAATAATTACTGGATCAAGTGCCTATTTAATGTCAGGCCCATCGGCGGGTGCCGACTTAGTTGAGCAAATAAAAGAAGGACATAAAGTGGAGATTATCGATCGGACTGATATTTGGGTTCAAATCAAATGGAAAGGTGGACGTGCATTTGTCCGAGAAAATAATATTAAGGCATTACTCTAGCGATCTACTTCACCAAGTACAATATCGATAGATCCTACAATCGCGATTAGGTCTGCAATTAACCCTCCTTTGGCAATATCGTTAATTACTGAAAGGTTCATAAAACTTGGGCCTCGACTTTTGCACCGAAATGGAATATCAGATTTTCCATCTGCCCTAAAAAAGAATCCTAACTCTCCTTTTGGATTTTCAGACCTCACGTAAAGGTCCTGTGCCTTTGGCCTAATTTTCTTTGGCACCAATTCTTGAGGATCAAAATCTCTAGTTCGTTTATGATCTCCCTTGAGTCCGACCAGGCATTGCTCAATAATTTTTATGGATTCATGGCATTCTTCGACCCTTACCCAGGTCCTATCCCAACAATCTCCTACTGTGCCCATTTTTCCTTTTCCAACAGGGACATCAAAATCTAACTCATTATAAACCGAATAACCATCGATTTTTCGTAAGTCATATTTAAGCCCAGAACCTCGTAACATCGGCCCGGTTACTCCAGCATTAATGGCTAAGTCTATTGGCAAAACTCCAACATTCGCAGTCCTGTCAACAAATATTTTATTATTTATAAAGAGTTTTTCAAGTTCGGACAATTTTGGCTTTAGATAAGTGATGAACTCTGAACATCGTTCTTCAAATCCAACCGGAAGGTCATAGAACAAACCACCTATCCAGATATAATTATAGAGCATCCGAGCGCCACTTGCCCATTCTAACAACCTTAGAATATGTTCTCTATCTCTTAGCATCCAAAAGAAAGGCGTTAAAGCTCCTGTATCAGCCCCATAACTGCCTAGCGCCACAAAGTGAGAACCCAACCTATTGAGTTCTGCCACAAGCACCCTGATGTACTCTACGCGCTTAGGGATCTTATCTTGAATACCCAACATCTTCTCCACTCCCATGGCATAAGCATGCTCAGAATTCATTGCTGCCAAATAATCCATTCTATCAACAAATGGTATCGTTTGGTTGTAAGGAATACTTTCTGCGTGTTTTTCGAAACACCGATGGAGAAATCCAATATGTGGCACTACTTCCACGACCTCTTCGCCATTGGTGACTACTTCTAACCTTAAAACACCATGAGTAGACGGGTGCTGTGGTCCAATGTTTATGACCATCTCCTCAGATTTCAGGTCCTCAGCTTTGTATTTCTGAGGCTCTGAATTCCTTAGGTTTTTATCATCAAAAATATATTGAACTTGATTGGCCAATTAGTAGTCTATTTTAATTCCTCTATAATATTCTTGATCCGTGTGATCTTTCCTGAGTGGGTATCCATCCCAATCTGCAGGCATTAATATTCTACGCAAATCAGGATGCCCTAAAAATTTTATCCCTAACATATCATATGCTTCACGCTCTTGCCAATCGGCTGTTTTCCAAATTGATGTAACTGTTGGTAAAATAGGACTGGTCCTCTCAAGGATAACCTTTACCATTAAATGATGGTCATAAGGAATTGAATAGAGATTATAGATTACCTCCATTGTATTAGCTTCAACTCCATTATCAAGTCCTGTAAGGCATGATAATGAATCGAAGTATAAATTATCTTTCTTATGCAGAAAGATCATAAGTTCATCTAAACTCGATTTATCAATAACAATCGCCTTTGGAGAAGCGTTTTCATCAATGCTTTTGACTAATGTATCAGATAGGTGGGCGTTTATCTGTTCTAAGATTTCCTCAAATATCATTTGTGGCCTCCTTTTCTAGAAATTTCTCAATGGCTACTGGAGCAACAATCGTTTCTTGTCTAATTTTTTCTTGCAACTTGAGCAACCCACCGATTAATGCTTCCGGTCTTGGGGGGCATCCTGGCACATATACATCTACGGGTATAATTCTGTCAACACCTTTTACAACATGATAACCATGCTGCCAATAAGGGCCCCCACAATTAGAACATGAGCCCATTGAAATCACATACCTCGGTTCGGCCATTTGCTCGTAAAGTCTTCTCAGCCTATCCGCCATTTTAAAAGTCACAGTCCCCATTACAATCATCACATCTGACTGTCTAGGGCTTGCTCTTGGAATCACACCAAAACGATCTAAGTCATATGGCGTTGAGGCTGTACTCATAAATTCAATGGCACAGCAGGCCAGGCCAAAGCCCATTGGCCACATGGAAGACAATCGTGCCCAATTGATTAGGTCATCAAATTTTGTTACAATGACACCTCCATTACCTGTTTTTTGATCTAAGAGTCCCACTATTCTTTTAAATGTTTATATGCTTCCTTTGGGATATCTGATATGAAATTTACCGCGCTTTTCACCGGCTTTACCCAATCCAAATATCCTTTTCTCCAAACGTAAACTAAGCCTAGTGCTAGTATTAAAATAAAAATGAACATCTCGGTTATTGCAAACCATGCCCATGCCCAACCTGTTCCTTCAATTAATTCTTTATCGCCAAAGACCATTGCCCATGGAAAGAGGTAAATTATTTCAACTTCAAAAAGAAGGAAAATGATGGCTACTATATAAAATTGAATGTTGAATTTTCCCCAAGCATTTCCCACCGTGTCTTCACCTGATTCATAGGTAGTGAGTTTTTCAAAATTTGGTTTATTAGGACGTATGGCCTTTGACACTAACAGCCCAATTATCACAAATACAATTGCTCCCACTATGAACAGCAGAATTGTACCGAATTCAGAAAGATTGGGCGTTACCATTTATTAAATATGCTATGCATCAAATCACTTTCCTAACAACTCTGTAAAAAATACAGAAGGAACGACTAACCTTTTGTTAGTCAAATAAAAAAAGGCTCTTTTCAGAGCCTTTTAATTACATGTTATTAACAATTTCATTTCCAAACTCGGAACATTTGAGCAAGGTCGCTCCTTCCATAAGTCGTTCAAAGTCATAAGTGACTTTTTTGGTTGCGATTGCATTTTCAATGCCTTTATATATTAAATCGGCCGCTTCTTGCCATCCCATGTATTCAAACATCATGGCTCCTGATAAGATTACTGAACCTGGGTTTACTTTATCTTGCCCTGCATACTTGGGTGCAGTTCCGTGAGTAGCTTCAAAAATAGCGGTTCCATTTACATAATTAATGTTGGCTCCTGGTGCGATCCCAATTCCACCGACAATGGCTGCTAGTGCATCAGAAACGTAATCCCCATTTAAATTAAGTGTTGCTATCACTGCATACTCGGCTGGTCTTAATAAGATCTGCTGTAAGAAGGCATCCGCAATCACATCTTTAATAATTATTTGATGTCCGTCCTTTTCAATGATTTGCCAAGGTCCTCCTTGATAATCTTTCGCATCATATTGGTCTTTTGCTAATTCATATCCCCAAGCTTTAAATGCACCTTCAGTATATTTCATAATGTTACCCTTATGTACAAGTGTAACAGAATCTCTTTTTTGAGCAAATGCATGGTCAATCGCTGCTTTTACTATTCTATGAGTTCCTTCCTCAGAAACAGGCTTGATTCCATAACCTGCCGATCCTGGAAATCTCACTTTCTTAAATTTCTCCGGGAAATTATCGGCCAATAACTTACTAAACAGGTCAGCTTCAGGAGTGCCTTTTTCAAATTCAATTCCAGCATAAATATCTTCCGTGTTCTCTCTATAAATCACCATATCACAGGTACTTGGGTCCTTCACAGGTGACGGTGTTCCTTTAAACCATCTGACAGGTCTTACACAAGCATACAGGTCTAACTCTTGTCTTAAAGCAACATTGAGTGACCTAATTCCTCCACCAACGGGTGTTGTCAATGGTCCTTTGATACCAACTAAGTACTCTCTAAATGCTGCAAGTGTTGCTGCAGGCATCCATTCGCCAGTAGCATTAAATGCCTTTTCTCCAGCTAATACTTCTTTCCAATTAATTGACCGGTCAGAACCGTATGCTTTTTTAACGGCGTTATCAAAAACATGCTGGGCAGCTGGCCATATATCTACACCAATGCCATCGCCTTCAATAAAAGGAATTGTTGGATTATTTGGTACTGTTAGTGTACCATTATTAATAGTTATTTTTTGATCGCTCATTTCTTAAATTGGTATAGAGTTGTACTTCAAAACTGATGCGTAAATGTAATAAATATTACACGTTTTAATCCTTATTGGAGAAAGGGAAATAGTGTTTTAGGAAAATAATTAGTAACTCTCTTTCTCGTTCGGGAAATCTCCAGACTTAACGTCTTTTATGTAGTTCCCTACAGCTTCAGTAACAATGGTTCCAACATCGGCATATTGTCTAAGAAACCTAGGTTTAAATTCGGTTGTAATACCCAACATATCATGCATTACCAATACTTGTCCATCTACATCAGGCCCCGCTCCTATCCCAATAATCGGAATCTTCACTGCTTCAGCAACTGTCTTTGCCAGTTCTGCTGGAATTTTTTCAAGAACAATGGCATAGCAGCCACACTCTTCTAAGATTTTCGCATCCTCAATTAATTTGGCAGCCTCATCTTCTTTTTTAGCCCTTACAGTATAAGTACCAAATTTATAAATAGATTGTGGGGTAAGCCCTAGGTGTCCCATTACAGGAACGCCCGCACTTAATACCCTTATTACTGATTCTTTGATTTCAGCGCCACCTTCCATTTTCACACTGTGCGCACCAGACTCTTTCATTATTCGAATGGTAGAGCGCAATGCTTCAGTTGAATTACCTTGATAGGATCCAAAAGGAATGTCTACAACGACAAATGCACGGCTTACCCCTCGAATGACCGAGCTCGCATGATAAATCATGTGATCTAAAGTAATCGGCAATGTCGTTTCATGACCAGCCATCACATTAGAGGCCGAATCACCAACCAAGATAATATCAACCCCTGCACCATCAATCAATGTGGCCATAGAATAGTCATATGCTGTCAACATTGATATTTTTTCCCCACGTTCCTTCATTGCCTGAAGTTGATGCGTAGTAACTTTTTTTATATCTGACTTATGTATTGACATAACGCTTTCTTAGGGTCAAAAATATAGATCTGTACTTAGTTTTCCTTATATAAATGAACGTCTCTCTGAGGGTAAGGAAAAGAGATGTCTTCTTTATCAAAAGTAATTTTGACTCTTTCTAGCATATCAAAATGTAATGGCCAATAATCCGAGCCTTTGCACCAGCATCTAATCGAGATGCTTACCGCATTATCTCCCAATTCACTCACAAGAATCGCATAATCAGGATCTTTCATGATTCTTGATTCAGCCTCAATGATCTGCTTAAGTACAGATTTTGCCTTAGCGATATCATCTCCATAGCCAATGCCATAGACTTGATCCAATCTTCGGTTTTCCTCTTTTGAATAGTTGATAATAGTAGCTCCAGCCACAGCGCCATTACCCATATAGATTACTCTGTTGTCAGGTGTTTTTAAAGTGGTAGTGACGACTGAAATGGACTGAACAGCTGCAGTTTCTCCATTGACGGTAATTACGTCTCCGTTTTTAAATGGCTTGAGCACTAAGATTAAAATACCACCCGCAAAATTTGCAAGGCTGCCTTGGAGTGCTAAACCGATGGCTAAACCGGCTGCTCCTAATATCGCTACGAGTCCTGTGGTGTCTATACCAACCGTCTTTGTTACTGCAATAAGCAGCACTACGATGAGCATTCCTTTGGTTATTCCAGTAAGAGTTGGTATGAGGGTTTCATCAATGCACCTTGATGTCAAAATATTCGAAAAAGTATTCACAATTCTTTTGACGACCCACATTCCGACAACTAAAATCAGAATTGCGTAAAGGATATTTAAACCTGAAGAGATAAGTAAACTCTGGTTGTCTTCCCAAAGTTTTTGAATGTCAAAATTCATATTTTCTTTATTTAAATTGATATTGAAAAATTAGTATAAAAAAGCCGAGTAATCTTCCTCATTTAATTGTACTTCTATATGATCTTGTATGGTAGTCCCCAATTCATAGCCTTTATAATCAACCGCTATTGGAAATTTATTATGACTCCTATTCACCAAGACTGCCGTTTGAATTTTTGCTACATCTGCTTTTAAAAAAGGATCTAAAGCATAAATCAATGTTCTACCAGAGTTGAGTACATCATCTACGATAATCACTACCAAGTCTTTTAGTTTTGGTATATGACTAAACTGAACATTAGGTTGACTTGAAGCATCTTTATCAATGTCAATTCTAACCAAATGACAGGGTAGCTTAGATATCTTCTTGATTTCTTCAAGTAATAGTTCAGATAACTTATAACCCATGTCGTCAATGCCTGCTAAAACTAAACCGTCTTCAGCATAATTTTGTTCATGTATCTCGTAGGCAATCCTTCTTATTTTTTGAAGAATTTGCGCTTTGTCGAGGATTAGTTTTTTTTCCTTCATCATTAAAGGCTATAAAAAATTAAGGTATTGGAATTACTTTACTGTCCTTAAAAGTAGACAGAATCACCATGGATTGAAGGTTGTCAACGACACTAATATCACTCACCTTTTCAAGCATCAGTTTCTGATATGAAGCGATATCCTGCGCAATAATCTTCAAAATAAAATCACCAGAACCCGTGATGTGATGACATTCAATGACTTCATCAATTTTGTGTATTTCACCCAAGAACAGTTCGATATTGGTTTTATTATGACCTTTCAGAGTCACATACACAAAGGTACTTACTCCGAGTCCAATTTTCTCAATGTCAACTTTGGCGTGGTAGCTTTTAATTACACCTGATTGTTCCAATTTTTTAACTCTTTCAAGTGTTGGAGCCGGTGAAAGACCAATTTCCTTTGAAAGCTGTGCATTAGTGATCTTTGCATTGAACTGGAGGATATCCAATATCTTGCGATCAATTTTATCAAGTTTTAAAGAAGTGTTCATTTTGACTTGTCTACGGAATAATATTTTGTTCAAATGTAATAATTATGAATAATATTTCATTATTACTCCGATTATAATGCTAATTCCTTTTGCGCAAGTCCTTTTTTATTTGTTTCTCCAAGGCACGCGCTTGCTTATATTTAGGACTTTTCCTTTTCGTGTTTGCACGTACATTTTTTATCAATGGTATTGCCATCTCTCCCTGGTCATTCTTAGCATAATGTTCAGCCACCAATAAGGCAGAATAAATATAATATCCTGATGATTCAGCTCCTGTGGCCTCTGAAAAGATGATGACATCCTTGAAGTGTTCTAGAGCTTGTTCTTTATCGTTCCTTGCATTGACGATTTGTCCAGCATAAAAACTCGCCCATCTGCCGCTTACTTCTTCATAGCCCAATTTGCCATCCTTGATATACGTCAATATTGCTTCAGACTCTTCTAATGCCTTATTATACCGACCGGCTGTATAAAGCATTCTTGCATAAAATCTATGAAAATAAGGGTTGTTGGGGTACATCGTAAACATGTACTCTCCTAATCTAAGGGCTTCAAAAGTGTCGTTTTCTTCAAACGCCTTGATCCTCATCAAAAAATACTGGGCCTCTACACGGGTGTAAAAAGCATTACTCGCTACCTCTTCCAATTGTTTAATTCCAAGTTCCTTAACTCCTTTAGGGAAGAACATCAAAACAGGTCTAAGCATTGGGTAATTCTCACGAATATAGACAGAGTAATAATTAAATAAGGCATCACCAAATAAGATCTCAGGACTAAAATCCTCATGTCCATGTGTCTTCTCCAAGTACTTTAATGCCAATCTGCCAGCTCCCGCTGCGCGGGTCCAATTTCCATTCTCTGAGTGATAACGGCCTTTAAAGCCATATGCTGCGGCTAGAAAAAAATTGGCTTCAATATTATCTTCATCAAGGTCCGTCATCTTTTCCGCCATGGTAATTGTGCTGTCCATATAGGCAACAAAATCTTCCCCAAGTGGCGTTTCCGCTTCAAGGTTTGGCATCATTTGCCACCACCGACTTACTCCATGAAGAAAATAGGGTAATGGATGGTTAGGGTAGTCATATTTCAAATAATTGAACTCAACCTCAGCACTACGAAAATTAAAATTGTACATGGAGTCAACCGCTCCAGAGATTTGGAGGACAAGATTAAAGTCCAGTAAAAGGTATTTCGTACTGTCTGCCGGTGCTTGGCTTTTAGCAAAGGAGATGTGCCAAGTGGCAGCAAAAAAAAACAATAGTATCGTTAGTTTTCTTATCATTCCTATCTTGCGAACGCAAATATCAACACAAAATTATTGCCTAACAAGTTACATAGAGTACGCTGATACAAAATTTATGAATTCATCGTCTTCTAAGTGTAGATTTAACCAAAACATCAAGAATGCCAAGAGAGCAAACACCATTTGAAATACAAGTGAGAAATACTTTAAGTGTGAACAAAACCTATTTGTTCATTGCCATTTGCTTGGTCACACTGCTTCTTGCCTTCATTGAGAAGCAATTCGTTTTTGATGAAATTGCCGCTATTCAGTTCATGGAAGGTCCACAAAAACTTGTTTTTCAAATCTTTAAGGGTTTAGAAATAGTAGCGGTCCCAGTTTCATTGGCATTGCAATACACCGTTGTTGGATTTATACTTTGGGTCGGTTGTTTTTTATGGGGTTATCGTGTTGATTATTATCAATGCTGGAAAATAGCCATGATTGCATCTATCATCTTTTTCATCCCACAGGTATTGACAATTCTATGGTTCACGTTTATTGATGGTGATCCAAGTCTATGGGACGTTGAGGCCTTTTATCCATTGTCTTTAATGAACCTATTTAATCATGAATTCATTGCTGAAAATTACCATTTTGCATATAAATCCATAAACGTATTTCAGATTTCATACTGGTTTATTCTTATTCTAGGTGTCGATTATGCGGCCAGCAAAAGAAAGAGTATTGCACAAGCAATTGTATTCACATCTTATGTGCCCATATTTCTATTTTATTTGTGGTTCATAACCATGTCCTCCCAATAACTGTTTTAAAGCCAATAATTGTTAAAAATCTGGAATTTAGAATCAAATAAGGTAGATTTGGCGTAAGCAGGATTAATAACTTTTAGCGCTTAGCTATCTTAATTTTCACTATTTTCGCCTGATTAAAAAATTAAGCATGATGAACTTCAAAAAGATCAATGACATTTCGGGTTGGTCTGTCTTTCTTCTCACTTTGATCGCCTATATATGTACTATAGAGCAAACAGCTAGTTTTTGGGATTCTGGTGAATTTATTGCCATATCATACAAATTAGAAGTATCTCACCCACCTGGGGCGCCCTTGTTCATGCTAATTGGTCGCCTGTTTTCATTTCTTGCATTCGGTGATGTTACTAGGGTTGCATTTTGGATAAATATGGTCAGTGCAGTGGCCAGTGCCTTTACGGTCCTTTTCTTATTCTGGACTATTATTATGGCTGGAAGAAAATTAATTGGTGCCGTCAAAGGACAAGAAACTCCATTACAAACATTATTATTAATTGGTGCAGGTACCATTGGCGCCTTGAGTTTTGCCTTCACGGATTCCTTCTGGTTTTCCGCAGTTGAAGGCGAAGTCTATGCAATGTCCTCCTTCTTTACTGCATTTGTTTTCTGGGCAATGCTCAAATGGGAGCTGGTTGATGACGAAAGTCTGGCCAATAAATGGATCATTCTTATTGCCTATATGCTTGGCCTGTCCATTGGAGTACACTTATTAGGTTTGGTAACTCTACCAGCCTTAGGACTCATCTACTATTTCAAAAAATACAAAAAAGTGACAAAGTGGGGCGTGATCGCAACACTAGGTATGAGTGGTTTTTTTATCATCCTAATTAACAACATGATGATTCCTGGACTGCCTACCCTTGCCGGAAAGTTTGAAATCACATTTGTTAATTCACTCGGCCTTCCATTTGGGTCTGGCGCATTATTTATGACTGTCTTATTTATAACTGGGCTAGTATTTGGTATCCGTTATACAATTAAACATGGTCATGTAAACCTCAACACAATTCTTGTAGCACTTACTTTTATTTTGATAGGTTATGCTAGTTACGGGGTGATATTGGTCCGTTCAAAAGCCAACCCTCCTATTGATCAAAACAATCCTGAAAACGTAATGACCTTTGTGTCTTACCTACTTCGTGAGCAGTATGGGGACCGTCCTTTAATGTATGGAAAATACTTCACAGCTGAACAAGTTTCTAATGAAAGAGGCAAGCCTATTTACGCTAAAGGAGAAGATAAATATGAAATTGTTGACTATAAAGTTAACGTTGAATATGACAAAGAAAATCAGGGCTTCATGCCTAGAATGTGGAGGAACACTCCAGGCGATGTTGCCAAATACCGAGAAGTGACTGGACTGCGGCCAGGTGAGAAACCAAGCTTTATTGATAATATGGCATTTATGTTCAGTCATCAAATTGGCCACATGTACATGCGCTATTTTTTATTCAATTTTTCGGGTAGAGAAAGTGACATTCAAAATGCAGATTGGATGGGCCCATTAGATACTAATGAAGGAGTGCCAGATGTAATCAAAGAAAACAAAGGCAGGAATCAATATTATATGATTCCGCTGATCTTAGGTCTTGTTGGTTTCTTCTTTCAATTCAATCGTGATACCAAAGGATTTTTAGCAACCTTAATGTTCTTTTTACTGACAGGAGTTGCGTTAGTAGTTTACTTGAACTCCCCTGCGATTGAACCACGAGAACGAGATTATATTTATGCAGGTTCCTATTACGTATTTGCCATCTGGATTGGGTTTTCGGTAATGGCTATTGGACGATTATTAATGAGTCGAGGGAAAATTGCTGTCTCTGCAGCCATAGTTGCTTGCAGCATCTCTCCAATTATTTTAGCCTCTGAAAACTGGAATGATCACGACCGTTCTAATCGTTATTTCTCAGTTGATTCAGCAAGAAATTTCTTAGCCTCATGTGCTCCGAATGCCATCCTTTTTACCGGTGGTGACAATGACACATTCCCACTTTGGTACGTTCAAGAAGTAGAAGGATTTAGGACAGACGTACGGGTAATTGTGATGAGTTATTATCAAACAGACTGGTACATTGACCAGACGACTGTAAAGATGAATGACTCAGAAGCTTTCCCATATAGCCTTACCCAGGACAACTATCGTCAAGGAACTAATGATGTATTAATCATCAACCCTGATCCACAATTTGAAGGGCAAGCAGTTTCTTTGAAGGAGTACATTGCGCTATTAAATAACAAAAGCCCAATGCTTGAAAGAGAGTATCCGTCTGGAGACAAAGTAAATATTGTGCCTGCAAAAACATTTTTGTTGGACATAGATACAGCCGATGTAAAAGCAAAAGGTTTGATTCCAAAGAAACTCGAGCCTTACCTCACTAATAGAATGTTTGTGACCATGAAGGAGGGGAAAACATACCTCGACAAAGGTCAAATGATGATTCTAGATATGATAGGCGAGAACAATTGGGAAAGACCAATTTACTTCAACTATACTTCGGTGAACAGCCTAAACTTTGACATAGAAAGGTACCTTGTTCAAGAAGGAATGACTTCAAGACTTTTGCCAATCGAAAGACCTCCGGGTCAAGCAGATTTAGTAGATACTGAAACGATGTATAAGAACGTCAAAGAGAAATTCGCTTGGAGAGGATTGGATGATCCTAATGCTAATCTAAATGAAGATTACCGTCAATTTGTACAAAACAGTCGCTCTATAATTACGACCCTTGCTGATGCTTTAATAGCAGAAGGCGATAGTGTAAGGGCTAAGGAAATTCTTGATTTAGGAATGAGGGTAATGCCAAGGGCATCTTTGCCTTATGATATTCCATCTGTTGGTTTTGTCAAAGGATACTTAGACATAGGAGAAGATGATATTGCGCTTAAGTTGGCAATGGAGATGGCTAAAGAATTTGATTCAATGGTTAACTATCATCAAGAAAAACAACGTTATGACTACGATTTTCAAAAGTACTATAGAAGCCTCTATTCTCTGGATCAGATATTAAGAATGTCCGGGAAAATTGAAGAAGCTGATTTAGTAAGAGAGATGATTGATGCCCAAACGGTTAAATTCCCAAATGATTTAAGAAATAACCTTTAGGCTACTTTCTCAATATCAGAAACAGGTCTAAGGCTTCGTCCGGTCTGTCAGAAATAAAATAGTCTGTCTCTGTGATATTGGCAACTAGATTAGAATTGCTGTCATTAAGTTTATTCCTATTTATCCTGTTAAGAATGTCATAGGGAATTCTTAACAATGCATTTGGTAGTCTGTATTGCAGATTGAAAATGTCAAAACGAGTTATTTTCTCTACAGACTTTTTATTTTCGTCATAATAGGCCATTACCTTCTCATTCCCAGCAACACCTTTCATATCAACCTGATCAAAGTGTTTTAAAGCTAAGTCTATTAATTGTTGCGCTGTATATTCTCTTTCATGCCAAGGGTTTCTTGACAATGTCTTTTTGATATTAGGTGTTGTCAAAACAGCAGTACCACCGGGCTTTAAAACACGAAATATTTCTTTTAAGAAATCACCATCGTCCTTTACATGTTCGATCACTTGAAAAGAAACAATTGTGTCAAAGGAATTGTCATCTAAGCCAACAAATGGAGGAAATACCCCTTGCTTAAAATCTACATTCGGAAAACGTGGCTTCAGCTTTTGAATTACCTCGTCTATCTTATCCAATGCTAAATAACTATCCACTTGTGGGGAAAGCAGCTCAACCCCTCTTCCTTCTCCACAACCTAATTCAAGCAGGTCACCTTTTATATAAGGAATGGCCAGAGAGTATGCCCTCAACAACCTTTGGTGAATCGGATTGTCAGATGTTAGTTTATCTGAAGCTATTTCAGTTGTAAATGTGGCCATAATTAAATTTTCGCCAAAATTAAGCGTTTTATTGTTAAAGTATAAAATTCAATGAACAGGATTTCAAGTCCTTGACATTCATTTTTATTACCTTTGTTACTTTACGTTATAATCAATGATTAGATATATAATTTTAACGGCCTTAATTTCAGTTTGCACCGCCCTTTCTTCTCAGAATAGGATGAGTTCTGCAGAATTAAGCTATCTATATGATGCGGACCACGAATTTATAATTGATCATAGATTAGCGCAATCTAATGACCAAGTCAAAATCTATCTGAAATTCTCACTAAATAGCGGGATGGTGAAGATAAGCGACTATAATGTTCGGTTTGACATCAGGGAAAATTATGTGTCTGAGAAAAAATCCGGCTCAAGTATCCGTCTGGATTCTTCATTCATTATCGGAAATGCAAATCGTGAATTTTTCTACGAAATTGATTTAGAAAAAAAAGACACTGACAATCTAGTCGTAATTGAAATTGAAAATGTCGTTCGGAAAAAGAAATACTTCTATGATATTCCAATTTCTACTAACCCGAAATTCACAAATAACCCCTTTCTAATTTTTGATAAAACAGGAGTATTACCACTTTTCAAAAATCATGTGAATGTTGGTACTACAGTGAAAATCAAAAACGTATTCGAAAATCAAGGCAGCTTTGAAATCAATGGCCAAATAGATAATAAAGCTGTTGCGATGCCTCCTTTTGATGACACCAAGCCGGGCGACCCAACAGTTATTGCAATAGATACAATTTATGGATCAACCAACAATGAAGATTTTGATTTCAATAACGAAGGTTTTTATAGAATCAATGATTCCAGTGACAAGTCCAAAACAACGGGCATTCTGGTTACAAATAAATTCTTTCCCCGTTATGGAGAGTACAAGCGCATGTACCAACCCCTAATCTATATTACTACCAGCTCTGAATACAATGGCATTAGGGAAGCCACAGATGCGCAAAAAGAATTTGAAAATTTTGTATTTGGCACAGTCACTAACAAAGCTGATATCGCTTCTACTTTTATTAAACATTATTTCAGAAGGATTAAAGATGCTGGCTACATGTTCACTTCAGATCAAGCCGGTTGGAAAACCGATAAAGGAATGCTGTATCAAATATTTGGCAACCCACGACAAGTTTTTAGAAATGAGAACACCGAGCTTTGGGTTTATGATTTTGAGGATGGTGGTAGAATAAGGTTCATCTTTGACATAATGAAAGGCGAAGGAAATATTAAAGGATATAAACTTATCCGGAATAAAAAATACAAAGACGTCTGGATGAATGCTGTAATCAGATGGCGAAATGGGCAGGTAATAGAATGATGATCAAAAGAAAAACCGACGAATTTATTTATGGTACAAGAGCAATTTTAGAAGCTATTGCGGCCGGAAAAGAAATTGACAAACTGCTTATTCAGAAGGATTTAAAGAACGAATTGATTTCAGAATTAATTGGAACTGCAAGTAGTCACAAGGTACCCTACACTAAAGTGCCAATTGACAAACTCAATAGGGTTACAAGAAAAAACCACCAAGGTGCCATCGCCTTTATATCGGCAATAAATTACGCATCATTGGATAACATAATCTCTGAAGTTTATCAAAAAGGAGAAGTACCTCTATTGGTCATTTTGGATAGAATTACTGACGTCAGAAATTTTGGCGCAATTGCAAGAAGTGCCGAATGTGCGGGAGCACATGGCATAGTAATCCCTTCAAGAGGTGCTGCCCAAATAAACAGTGATGCTATGAAAACATCAGCTGGTGCACTGAACCATATTCCTGTTGCACGCACAGAAAACTTAAAAACAACTATCAAAGAAATTCAGGGAAACGGAATTCAAGTTGTCGCTCTTACTGAAAAATCTGAGGAGCTTATTTATACTAGTGACCTTAAAGATCCTGTCGCCATTTTAATGGGTTCCGAGGAAGATGGGGTTTCCTATGAGTATTTAAAACTTGCTGACCATAAAATAAAATTACCAATAAACGGTAAAATTGATTCTCTAAATGTGTCTGTTGCTTGTGCAGTAGCCCTTTATGAAGCTGTAAGACAAAGGGCTTAATTAGTCTCTGATCATTAATTTATAGCCAATTCCTCTTAGATTAACGATCTCTATTGCCGGATCATGGAGTAAATATTTCCGAATCTTTGTGATATAGACATCCATACTGCGGCCATTATAAAAAGTATCATCTCCCCAAATCTTTTTTAAAGCTTCCGACTTGTCCATTCTACCATGAATGTTCAGGCACAGCTCTTTAAGTAGATCTGACTCTTTAGGAGAGAGTTGGTCTTCATGCTCACCAATCTTCAAAGATTGCAGCCTATAATTGAAAAAGTATTTCCCGATCTCAAACTCATTCAACTCGTCTTGAGATTCATTATTTGGCGCAAATGCCATTAATGATTTCAGACGTGCCTTTAGTTCTTCTAGACTGAATGGCTTTTTGATATAATCATTCGCCCCAGCATCAAACCCTTCAAGTACGTCTTTCAATTGAGATTTTGCTGTGATAAATACGATGGGCATTGCACTATTTAATTGCCTAATCTCCTTGCCAATTGTAAAGCCATCTTTAATTGGCAACATCACGTCCAATAAGCAAATATCAGGTTTGAATTTTTCAAATTCTGCCAATACAGTTCCTCCACTTGCGCACAACCGAACCTCGAATCCTTCGGACTCCAAATACTGGGCTGTTAAACCACCGATATTGCGGTCGTCTTCAGCAAATAAAACCTTAATACTCATAGTCTATGAATTGGGATTTTTATGGTAAATTTTGAACCGCTTCCTAGCGTGCTTTTAATAGTAATTGAACCGCCAAACTGTTGAATCACAGCTTGCGTATAACTCAATCCAAGTCCATAACCTTTTACAGTATGGACATTGCCGGTATGGACCCTATAAAATTTATCAAAAACGCGTTTTATATCTTCCGCAGCAATACCCACCCCTTCATCAGTAATTTCGATTTCAAATTCTGCAGGTGTAACATTCATTATTACCGAAATCACCGGTGCACTTGTTGAATACTTCTGTGCATTATCTAAAATATTTAGAAGTGCATTTTGGAAGTGCATTCTATTTGCACTTAATGAGCAGGGTACCTTAGAAACTCTAAGGTTCAGTTGCCCTCCTCTATCTTCAATCTTTAAACGCATGCTCTCGGCAATTGCCTCAACTTCCTCATTAACATTTATCAATTCTATATTGTCAGAAATTGATTCTTCTGAAGACGTATTATCAAGAATTGAATTAACTATCTGGAGGATCCTTTTTTGCTCATCTTGGGCTATCCCTAACAACTCTTTTAATTTCTGATCAGACTCAATTTTTTCATTCTTAGCCATTACTTCCAAGGCTATGGCCGAAGCAGTCACGGGTGTCTTCAACTCATGGGTCATATTACCAATAAAGTCATCTTTGATTTGAGCCAAATGATACTGTTTTTGAAGGCTTCTTATTATATAATACCAAGCACTTAATAAAAGCACTAACATTAAAATTGATGCAGTAATTACTTGACCCATTCCCGCTAGAGATGCGCTTATAACATGCCGCTCAGGAAACTCTAAATAAATTTCATCGGGTTCCTTCTGACCAACCGAAAAAGCATGAGCACTATAACCATCGCCTCTAACAGTAGAATCCCCAATTGCCTTATTCGAATATTCAAACCTTCCACTTTCATTATTCCAAAAGCCTAAAAAATACGTTTCCTTTAATCCAATTTCTTCCAGCTTATCCTTCACTAAAGAATCCAAATAGAAGAAATCTCCATTAGTAATAGTGCTATTATAGGAATTAGAAATAACTGACTCAACTGACCTAGGCCCTGTCTGACTCTTTATGATAAAACTCGCCACACCAGGTTTCATTTTGCTAGGACTATCACGGCGCATGCCATCATTATCAATCATATAATGCTGAGAGAAGTTTGCGCTGATGTCAAAACTATTAATCGAATCTTGTATTAAAAAAGCATCACCGGCCGTGACACTAACAGCATTGTCATCTGAGAAATTGATTTCCAACCCACCCATTGACCCTAGTTTTTGTATTAAAAGGCTCTTATTGGCAGAAGCCAAAGTCGCCTCGACATTAGACTCAAAAGTAAATCTGTTTTCACGGTAGATGGAGTTTATCCAATAGGCCTGGAATGCCAAAAGGCCTATCAAAGAGAAGAGCATAATGCCCGATGCCAACTTTACATCTCGCTTCATACCCTAAATATACGGCAATGACTTACCTAAAGAGGCAAATTTAACACTCCTTTAACACTATTTTTGAAGAATTGGGATTAAGCGAACTGATCGCCTCTATTTTTCGCATCACTGAGGAAATCTCTAAATTTCTTTTCAGCATCCTTTTTGCAGATAATTATGACATTGTCAGATTTCGAAATCAAGTATCCATCCAAATCTTGAGCTACAATAAGTATGTCATCCGGCGCTTTTACGTAACAGTTTTTTGAATCATAAAGAACTGCATTAGCATCAATCACATTATTGTCCTCATCTTTTTCTTTTATCTCATGCAAAGAATCCCAACTGCCCAAATCAGACCAATCAAACTTTCCTTTGACCATAAATACGTCAGAGGCTTTTTCCATTATGCCATAGTCAATCGAAATACTTTTACATTGGGAATAAGCCTTATCAATAAATTCTTGTTCTCCCTCTGTATAATAAAGCTCCTTGCCTTCTTCAAAAATTACTGCTAAGTCTTCCAAGTAAGTATGAAATGCATTTGTTATGGTTTCAATAGACCAAACAAACATGCCCGCATTCCAAACAAAGTCACCACTATCAATAAATTTTTGAGCTAATTCTAATTCCGGTTTCTCTGTGAAAGTTTTTACCTTTTTTACCTTCTTTAATGGGCTAGAATGATACTGAATATAACCATAACCAGTTTCAGGTCTATTTGGAACAATGCCAAGTGTAATTAGTTTTTCTGTTCCTTTAGCGGCTTTAATTGCCGTGCCAATATTGTCATTAAAAATTTTCTCTTTAAAAATGACATGGTCAGAAGGTGCAACGATCATCACCCCATTAGGGTCTTTCTGCTTTATCTTAAAGGCAGGGTAGGCAATTGCAGGAGCTGTATTTCTTCCGATTGGTTCGAGTAAAATTTGATCATCCGATAATGCAGGGAGTTGTTCTTGTACTATTGCTTTGTATCGTTTGTTTGTGACAATAAAAAAGTTTTCCTCTGGACAAATACTTAAAAAACGGTCATAAGTCATTTGCAATAATGACCGCCCTGTACCAAGCACATCTAAAAACTGCTTAGGCTTTTCTGCTCGACTATAAGGCCAAAATCGACTACCGATCCCACCAGCCATTATTACAACATAATTATGCTCCATATTTAAACAATTCCTTCATTCAACAAATCACTAATATGGATAAAACCGACAATAGCTTCATTATCCATTACAATTAATTGATTAATATCTTTCTCACGCATTATGTTTAGTGCGCGAATCGCAAAATCACCTTTCTCAATAGTAACAGGCTTCTGGGACATCACTTCACCTACTGATAAATGGTCGAAGCTATCATGCTTTTCCAGCATTCTCCTTAGGTCACCATCGGTGAATATTCCTACTAACTTTTTTTCTAAATCGACAACTGCAGCAGCACCAAGTCGGCTTTTCGACATCACTAATATTGCCGCTTTTACTTTTTGTGATTGATCAATAATTGGCAATTCATTTTTAGGATAAATATCATCCACTTTCAAATAGAGTTGTTTACCCAATGATCCACCAGGATGATACCTGGCGAAATCCTCACTCGTAAATCCTCTTGCTGCCAAAAGACTAACTGCTAATGCATCTCCAAGGGCCATATGAACGGTGGTGCTTGTTGTTGGCGCTAAATTATTTGGATCAGCTTCTTCATCCATCGTAGCGTTTAAGATATGATCCGATTGAATCCCTAAAAAAGAATTTGTGTTGCTGACCAGTGCTATCAACTTAGCTCCTGTTCTTTTCAGCAAGGGCACGACAACTTTAATTTCAGGCGTATTCCCACTTTTAGAAATACAAATTACTACATCTTCTTTTTGCAGCATACCCAAATCACCATGAATAGCATCAGCCGCATGCATAAATAAAGAGGGTGTACCAGTGGAGTTCATTGTAGCGACAATCTTATTAGCAATTATGGCACTTTTCCCAATCCCGGTTACAACTAGCCTTCCTTTCATTGATAAAATGAGCTCAACGATTTGCTCAAATTCAGTATCGATGTAGGTAGCAACTTTTTGAATAGCTGCCGCTTCTTGTAAAAGCGTTCTTTTGGCTGTGGTTTGAATATTTTTTGTTAAATTCAATCTAGCGGTTCTTTAATACGATGAGGGCAAAGATAATGATAAGAGTATAGTATGTATAAAAGACAATCATAAATATGGCTAGTGGAGGATATTAAGGTTAAACTCAAGGAAATCTTTGGTTTCAACGAATTTCGAGGAAAACAAGAGATCATAATTGAAAACATTCTAAAAGGTAAAAACACATTTGTCATCATGCCAACTGGTGCAGGTAAATCTATGTGTTACCAGTTACCTGCTGTATTGCAGGAAGGCACGGCAATTGTAATTTCTCCATTGATTGCATTGATGAAGAATCAAGTTGATCAGATGAATGCCTTTGGAGTAAATGCAAAGTTTTTAAACTCCACATTATCTAAAACTGAGATTAACAGAATTAAGAAGTCTACGCTCGCGGGTGAAGTAAAATTATTATACGTTGCTCCCGAGTCGCTTACAAAAACAGAAAATGTAGAGTTCTTAAAGCAAGCAAATATTTCTTTTGCAGCAATTGATGAAGCACATTGTATCTCTGAATGGGGGCATGACTTTAGGCCTGAGTATAGGCGCATTAAAGACATAATAAAGCAGGTAGGTGACCTGCCCATAATTGCCTTGACCGCTACAGCTACTCCTAAAGTACAACTGGATATTCAGCGCAATCTTCAAATGGAAGATGCCAATCTGTTTAAGTCTTCCTTTAATCGCGACAATTTGTATTACGAAGTGCGACCAAAAAAAGGGGTCAAAATGCAACTCGTAAAGTTTATGCGAGATAACATTGGTAAATCAGGAATAATCTATTGCCTTAGTCGCAAGAAAGTAGAGGAAATAGCCAATTTCCTAAAAGTTAACGGCATTAAAGCCGCCCCTTACCACGCTGGTTTTGAGCCTTCTGTGAGGATGAAAAATCAGGATGATTTTTTAAATGAAGAAGTTGATGTTATTGTTGCCACAATTGCATTTGGAATGGGAATCGATAAACCAGATGTAAGATTTGTCATTCACTATGATGTTCCAAAATCTTTGGAAGGTTATTATCAAGAAACCGGAAGGGCAGGGAGAGATGGCCTAGAAGGCAACTGTATAATGTTCTATAGTTATGCGGATATTTTAAAGCTTGAGAAATTCAACAAAGACAAATCTGTCACTGAGAGAGACAATGCCCTTTTGCTCTTAGATGAGATGTCATCCTATGCAGAATCTGCAATGTGTAGAAGAAAACAACTCCTCCATTATTTTGGGGAAGTATACAGTGATGAAGAATGTAAAAAAAATAGTAAATGTGACAATTGTAAATTCCCACGTGAAGAATATGAAGGTCAGGAATTTGTAAAGATTGCAATTGAAGCAGCTGATCAGACATTAGAAAGGTTCGGAATGACACACCTTGTAAGTGTAATAAGGGGTTCTGAAAATCAATATGTCAAGAGTTACAAACACGATCAATTGTCAGTTTATGGTGCTGGAAGTGACAAAGATGATCCTTTCTGGAAATCAGTGGTGAGACAAACGCTACTGAACGCATTCCTTGAAAAAAATATTGAAAATGTCGGTGTATTAAAGGTTACGCAAAAAGGCCGTGACTACTTAAAGAACCCTTATCCTGTTCTGCTGACAAAGAACCATGATTTCAGTGACACAGATTCTGATCAAGATGAAAGTAATGATCAAGCCAATTCACTTGGTGTTGGAAAATCCTATGATCCCGTCTTATATGACTTATTAAAGCATGAAAGAAGGAAAATTGCAAGATTAAGAGATTTACCTCCATATGTAATTATACAGGATCCTTCCTTACAGGAAATGGCAACTACATTCCCGACTACTGCAGAGGCCTTGGCAAATGTGAATGGCATAGGAATGGGCAAAGTCAAAAAATTTGGCGAACCATTTTTAAAACTGGTTAACAAGTATGTTGAAGATAACGACATAGACATTGAAGACGTAGTAGTTATCAAGTCTGCTGGTCGTAAATCAAAAAACAAAATTTATATCATTCAGCAAATTGATCGCAAAATTGATCTTGAGGAGATGGCTGAAGAAAAAGGCTGGAAAATGGAACAGCTTTTGGATGAAATTGAAATGATTTGTTATTCAGGTACAAGACTGAATCTTGATTATTATATCGAGCAACTCATGGATGAAGACAAACAAGATGACGTTGCTGATTATTTCATGAATGCCGAATCGGATGATATTGCCGATGCATTGATAGAGTTTGAAGCAGAAGGTTACAATGAAGAAGAATTGAGACTTATGCGCATCAAATTCCTTTCGGAACATGCAAATTAATTACTTTTACTACCAACATTAAGAATCCTTCAAAATGAACATACTTATTTTAGGAAGTGGTGGGCGAGAACACGCCTTTTCCTGGAAAATTGCACAAAGTGACAAATGCGAAAAGCTTTTTATTGCTCCCGGCAATGCAGGTACGCAGGCACTTGGAAAAAATATTGATTTAAATGTCAATGACTTCGATGGCATTAAAAAACTAGTAATTAATGAAGGCATTCATTTGGTGATAGTTGGTCCCGAAGATCCATTAGTTAATGGCATCCGAGATTACTTCGAAACTGATCAAAAGCTGAAACATGTCCTTCTAGTAGGCCCAGGAAAAGCTGGAGCGGAATTAGAAGGAAGCAAAGACTTTTCTAAAAAATTCATGGAGCGCCATGGCATTCCAACAGCAAGCTCAAGAACCTTTACCGCAGAGAATTTAGCCGATGGGCTCGAATATGTACAAACACATCCTACCCCTGTCGTTCTGAAGGCTGACGGTCTAGCAGCTGGTAAAGGGGTGATTATCTCCGAAACAAACAGTCATGCGGAAAAAACACTCAAAGAAATGCTCATTGATGCCAAATTTGGTGATGCATCTAGTAGAGTAGTCGTTGAGCAATTTTTAACTGGTATAGAATTATCTGTCTTTGTACTTACCGATGGGACAAACTATAAAGTACTCCCAGCAGCAAAAGATTATAAACGAATTGGAGAAAAAGATACCGGCCTAAATACTGGAGGGATGGGAGCAGTTTCACCAGTGCCTTTCGCCGACAAAGAATTTCTTAATAAGGTGGATAAGAAAGTTATCCAGCCTAGCATCAATGGCCTTAAAAAGGATGGAATTGACTTTAAAGGATTCCTATTTATTGGTTTAATGAATATGAATGGCGAGCCTTTTGTTATAGAATACAATGTGAGAATGGGCGACCCAGAAACTCAGGTAGTATTACCTAGGATCGATTCTGATTTTTTAGATTTGATGGAAGCTGCAGCAAATGGCACTTTGAACAAAGTTGATTTCTCTGTTTCTGACGAAACTGCCACAACCGTTGTGATGGTTGCAGGAGGCTATCCTGAGGCCTATCAAAAGGGTGAAATAATCACAGGTATTGATAAAATTGATCAAAGTATCGTTTTTCATGCTGGAACCAAGGTTGCAGACAATGGTGATACGGTGACAAATGGCGGACGTGTTTTAGCCATTACTGGCACAGGTAATTCGGTCGCCAATGCACTTGAAAATTCTTATGCCGGAGTTGCAAAAATTAATTGGAAAAATGAATATCACCGCAAAGATATAGGACAAGATATTCTTAAACTTTAAGTTTTAATTACTAGCCATATTGGCTTAAAAAATAAATTAAATGGGCTGTAGTAGTTGTAGCACAGGAGTTGAAGGAGCAGTATCCGGTTGTAATAACAACGGTGGCTGTTCAACTGGCGGCTGCAACAAAATGAATGTCTTTGATTGGCTTTCCAACATGGATTTACCCAAGCAAGATGCCTTTAATATTATCGAAGTGCGCTTCAAAAATGGAAGGAAAGATTTCTATTCCAACCCTGACAATCTAGAATTAGTAACTGGAGAAGCCGTAATAGTTGATGTACCTAGCGGCCATCATCTTGGGCATGTTTCTTTGCAAGGCGAGCTTGTAAGGTTACAAATGCAAAAAAAGAAAATAGAGATCAACGAAGATATTAGAAGTATCTATCGTAAAGCCAATATTCAGGATATTGAAAAATTTGAATTTGTAAGAAAACGCGAAATGCCCGCCTTATATCGTACTCGTCAGATAATTCAGGATCAATCCTTACAAATGAAACTCTCTGATGTAGAGTTTCAAAGCGACAATTCTAAAGCTACTTTTTTCTATTCAGCCGATGCACGCGTTGACTTTCGAGAATTAATTAAACTCCTCGCCTCTGAATTCAAAATTCGTGTAGACATGAGGCAAATTAGTTTGCGTCAAGAGGCTGGGAAATTGGGTGGAATTGGATCCTGTGGCCGCGAATTATGTTGTTCAACTTGGTTAGGTGATTTTAAATCAGTCTCCACTTCGGCAGCTAGATATCAAAAACTCAGTCTGAATCCGAGCAAATTATCAGGCCAATGTGGGCGATTAAAATGTTGCCTTAATTTTGAGTTAGATACTTATATGGAAGCGCTAGAGCACATTCCGGAAGTCACTGTACTAAAGACAAAAAGTGGTGTTGCACGGCTTCAAAAGACAGATATTTTTAGACAATTAATGTGGTTTTGTTTTGATGGAGATAACAACTGGCATCCTTTAAAAACCGGACGTGTTAAGGAGATTATTGCACTTAACACAAAAGGTGAAAAGCCTGAAACACTTTCTGAAAATATCATTGAAATCAAAGAAGTAACATCTGGCAGGATCAATAGTGATTTAGCCATTATGGATAAAAAATTCAGTTCCAAAAATTCTAATGCTAAAAGCAATAAGAAAAGGAAAAAAAATAGAAACCGAAATAGGAATCGAAAGGCAAAACCTAATCCACAAAAATGAAAAAGTATTCAATCATATTACTTTTTGTAATCTCTTTTGTGGCTTGTGATTCAGGTAGAGTCTATGAAGGGTATTACGACTTTGACGATAAAACTTGGAATTTGGACAGTATTCCATCGTTTGAATTCTCTATAGATAACACAAATCCGAAGAACGTATTTATTAACCTTCGCAATACGATAAGTTATGATTATCAGAACCTGTACTTATCCTACCAATTGAATGATGAAAATGGTCAAGAATTAAAATCTGAGTTGATTAACATATCAGTCTTTGATGAGAAGACTGGCAAACCATTGGGTAGTGGAAACAGTATCTATGAGCAGCAGCATAAAATACTTGAGAATTATCAGTTTCCTAAAAGTGGAGTTTACGTTTTGAAGATTGCGCAATACATGCGTGAAGTAGCTCTTCAAGAAATAGTATCAGTAGGAGCGAGAGTTGAAGAAGTCAACTAATTAATTAGCTGATCAGATTCCAAAAATCTACCTAGATTTTCGTTTACTTTTTGTTTATCAAGCCATATGTTTCTACTATGAAAGCACCTGTACTTCCAGCCTTTCAGATTCATCGTCTTTAGTTGATAAACAAAGTATTCCTTTTGTGATGGCGAATGATAATATAAATCATCATCCGTCAAAAGAAGTGAGTTATAAAGCTTCTCTGACTTTACAGTTAAGTCAGCAAAAGAGAGTTCATTTTCAAATTTAAGTCCAAAATTACTATCAAGCATTTTCAGTTTATTCTTCAAAAACCAATCAGTCCCTTTATTTATTTCAGCTTCAAATGAAGCTTTGAACCTTCCATTCGATACTTCCTTAGCATACTTCAAATACGCTGCAAGTAGCTTTGGGCCCTCATTTTTTGTTTTAGAAGCATCTAACTGCTCTGGCAATACTGATGCAATCACAATAACCTTTTCTCGCGCCCTAGTTACCGCAACATTCAACCTGTTTTCTCCTCCAATAGTACTTAAGCTTCCGAATTGAATATTTATTTTCCCATGCTTATTTGGCCCATAGCCTATCGAAAAAAGCACAATGTCCCGTTCATCACCCTGAACATTTTCTATGTTTTTGATGAATAGGTTTTCGTCTGGACTAAACCCGGCAATCTCCAATTTATCAAGAATCAAGCCTTGTTGCACTGCATTAAAAGCGATCACTCCAATGGTCTTTTGTGGATCAGAATTCTTAAGGTCATTTACTATTGATACAATTTTTTCTGCTTCTATAAGGTTTGAATTTTGCTCCCAAACACCGTCTACTTTGTGGTATTCTATTCCAGGTTTGTTCTCATTTACAATATCATACTGAGGCAGCAATTTTAACCTCCCTTTATAAAAATGCTTATTAGAAAAATCTATTAGATCTAAAGACTGACTTCGATAATGTCCCTTTAATTCCGACTGCATGAGGTACTTACTACAAAGTCCAAGTAAGGAATCGATTTCATATTCCATACCTTCCTCTTCCTCTTCCCATCGTACCTTATAGAGGTCATTTGGTTGTAGCTGCATTTGGTCCCCAGTAACGACCACTTGTTTTCCTCTGTACATCGCTGGGAGCCCTTTTTCGGCGAAGCACTGGGAGGCTTCATCAAAGATTACCAAATCAAATAGGTTTTCCATTGGAAACATGGCAGAAACTGATTCAGGTGATGCCATCCAACAAGGCATCAAATTAAATAGCTCTTCGGCAAAATGAGTCATTAGGCGCCTCAATGGCCAAATTTTACGTTTTTTAGTAACTTGATGTTGTAGGTCACGATAGGTAATTCGATTATTCAATCGGTTATATTCTATTGGGCCATATGTCTTCTCGCGCGCCCTTTGTAATAAAATACCCTCACTCAGCTCCAATTTCTTCTCTACAGCTGATTGCAAATCTTCAATCATTTGATCGAATTTCAATGTAGATGGCGTCCGAAGGATTTCATTCTTACTTTCAATATGATCAATCCACGCTAATTTAATACTGTTGTCAAAAACACCAATTTTCTCTGCTATCGTTGCTGCTTTACAGCTGATGAGCTTATCAATCGCAGCCATTTTTGTTTCTGAAAACTCATTCCACATCCTATCCATTTCGCATATACCATCGAAGTCATTGCTAATAGTGGATTGTAAGGTTTTATAATATGGCTCAGAGACGAGTAGCAGATCAATCTGCCTAGGAAGTATGTATTTGTTCCATTCTTGCCTCTTTTTGGGAAGCCCTCCAAGTGACTCAGCAAGTTGTTCAATCCTATCATGAAATTGAGCAACACTGAATTTGTCCAAATTGAAGTATTCCTTAAAATTGGCGAATTGAGAAAAAAGCAGCTTGGCATTCAAAGCCAATTCTACTTTATCAAACCAAATATTTATTGTCTCTTGATCATTCGTCTCCGGGAAATACTTGATCCATGCAGCTCCCTTCAATTTTGTCAGCTGGTGCTGAAGGTTCAATCGGTTGTCCAATCGTTTAGTTAATTGGTCCAGTCCAGCACTGTCGTCTCGTAACTCGTTAGCTACTAAGACCCTTGCTAGGCGAGTCTTTTCTTTTGAAAAAGACCATTTAATGGACTTGATAAAGCTACTTTTCGCACTTGAACGTGCCTTTAATAATGCTTGTATGTTTCCAATATCACTGGGCTCAATTGTTGATTCTACACCAGTTTCATCAAAACAATGATTGATTAATTTTTGGGTATTATTAAGCCATAATGACTCCGTTAAATTATTCGGAAAAGGAATCATAGATTTAAAAAAATCAAAGATCTCCTCGGAAGGCAAGTGCTTAATCATTGCCAATAACTTGTCTCTGTTTTCACTTAATGTACGACAGGAATGATAGTCAGTCTTTTCTTCAACTATTTCTGATACTTTTTCTATTAATGATTTTGCATAAGTGGGGATTTCCTTCAAGTATTGCTTTATACTTTGAAAATCTTGCAATTTGAAATCTTGGAAATTCACTCTTTCAGACCACGGATGGTCTTCAATGTTATACTTGAAATAGTAGGTCAAGTATCTCGAAATATCCTTCTTAAATGAATGAATATCAGAGAGTGGCAGTTGATTATATTCTTGTGTGAGTGAAACTGAATCTCCTTCTGGATCGGAAGTTAGGTATAATTCTTTAATCGAAATACCGCATTCTGTTTCATCAAAAAGGGCTTTCTTGTATTCTTCAAGTACATCAGTTTGTTCATCAATTACCCTGCTTGAAATCTGAAATTCTCGCTCAACTTGAATAGTATCTAAGTTGTTATTTCGAGTCTGATATTCATTCAATCGCTCTATCTGATTTGCAATCTTTTCATAAATACTCTTTCTGTCATTTTTGAAATCATGCACAAGTGCAATAAAGTCATTGAGGTTTTTATCCGATAATCTACTAAAGATAACGTCCAGGGCAGCTCTTTTTTGACAGACAACTAAAACAGATTTACCCCTTGCTATATAGTCAGCAATCAAATTGGAAATCATTTGAGACTTCCCAGTTCCAGGAGGGCCTTGTACAACTATTGAATTCCCTCGTTTAACAGCCTTAATCGCATTCTCCTGATAGGCATCCATCAAAAAAGGTGTGTAGGTCTGTTCCTCCTTTACTTTATTTAAGAAATAAGAATAATCGTCACTATGCTTACCTGGCGCGTCATCATTTTCAATTGATTTAGCATTAAAGAATTCCTCTAATGAATTGAATTGTCCTCGCTGCATCAAAAAATCATAATCGGGCATTAAATAGGAATCCGCTTGTGGGAATATTCCTAATACTGCTTCAGAGTAAAGCTTTAGTTCACCTGTTTTCTGAAGGCCATCAAAATCATTTTTTTTATAATTTTTAAATTGAATCAGTTCATCTGCAAAAAGCTCTTGATTAAAGTTTATCTCGACGGCGCTTGCACTCAAAAGTTCATAAAGGCTAGTTCTGAATACTCGGCTGTCTTTATCAAAATCATCAAAACTTCTTTCTACGAGATCTTCGTCTAAATCAACTTTATTGTAGTGTGAATAAGCAAGCAAAAGGCTTTTATTCAGACTGACGTTAACATCATCCCGGCTCTGCAATACCCAATCATTATTTTCTTGAGTCAACATTACAGGAAAAAACATCAACGGAGCCCTAACATTAGTACCATCGGCAAATTTCCCATGCACAAAAGGCCATCCAATATAAAGGTCAAATGCACCCGTTTCTTCTAAAATAAATTGAGCTTTACGCTGCAGGCCTTTAAGCCGAGATGTCAGTTTATTAGCGTCAGCATCTCTACTATCAATAACTTGGGACAGCTTAATCTTTTTTGTCCCTTTGATTATTTGATTGATGATCTCGAAGGAATTACCAGCTCCTAAAAAATTAAAGTCGTGAAGATCAATGGTCTGGCTGGCTATGAGTCGAAGGAGCAGCAAAGACCTGTTGTTACCTGAAATATTACTCAGCCTTCTTTGGTAAGACTGTAAAAGTTGCTGCATCACTCAATTTAGTGATTAGTCGGCACTTATTGAATGAATTATTTTATAATAAGAAATCAATAATAGCGATTTCTATTTTTTTGAAAACGGTGAATCAGGTTCTTTAGCAAAAACATTAAAGACGATTTCATCCATTCTTCCTGGCATCCACTTATTAAGGAAAACTGCCAATTTACCCTGTGTTGTAAGTACAATGTTGCGCTTCCTTTTTTGCACGGCCTTATAAATGTGCTGTGCTACTTCTTCGGCGGTCATCATTTTTTCTTCATTTCGAGGAGTATCTCCCTGAACTGTTCCGTCAGCTTTGAGTGCGGCTTTACGAATATTTGTACCTGTAAATCCAGGACATGCTACCAAGATATGTACACCTCGGTGCATTACCTCTGTTCTTAAGGATTCAAAAAATCCATTCATGGCAAACTTTGAAGCAGTATAGGCGGTACGTGCTGGTGTGCCACGGTATCCATTAATAGAAGAAACACCTACGACAGATCCTTTAGTCCTTAAAATATGTGGAAGACAATATTTAGTGGCATACAATGTTCCGTA
>Ga0209223_10000898_pt1 | contig 33808 bp, 19 predicted proteins | sample COG_06_FD_184750 | JGI IMG/M metagenome (GOLD analysis project Ga0209223, IMG submission 184750) | Pelagic Microbial community sample from North Sea - COGITO 998_met_06 (SPAdes) (version 2) | ecosystem: Environmental > Aquatic > Marine > Neritic zone/Coastal water | place: Helgoland, sampling...
AATGATCCAGCCATTGCTGTTGTCTGTCCATCATCCCAAAGATAACTGTACGGTGCTGTTCCACCTACTGAACTTACTGTAGCTGATCCATCTGATGATCCATTACATAATGCATTCATAGACGAAATTGTTGATATTGGTAATGCATTCACTGTAACATCCACAGCATCGGTTGCTATACAACCATTGGCATCTGTTCCTGTAACTGTGTAAGTTGTAGTAGCTGTTGGCACAAATGCTATTCCATCAGTAACTCCGTTATCCCAAGAATAATTAGTATTTAAATTTTGAACTTCTTGAGCTGAAATTGCAGTATTCCAAATACCTACTTTATCAATTTTTCCCTCCCAATAAAAATCATTGCCATTCCAGGACCCTATTCTAGAATTTTCCGATGAATTTGCAATATTTCCAGTTGTAGTTGAAGTTGCGTCTAAAGCTCCATTAATGTACATACTATTATTATTTCCATCTCTAGTAACTACTACATGATACCATGTGTTTGCAGAAAGAGGAGTAGATGAGTTGAAGGAATTTGCACCAGGCAAATAAGAATTAGTGCCATCTACAGAACTATAATATACTTTTATGTAATTGTTATTAACATACATCTGGATTGGCCAGCCAGAACTAAAAAAACAATCGAATCCGCTATTGGAGGAATAATAAAGCCATGTTGAAAAACTCCAAGAATTTCCTGAAAAAACGTTATTAACCCCAGTTCCTAAGTCTATATCATTATTAATTCCATTAAATAGATAAGCAGAATTTGAATTACCTGATAAATCGCTAGTTAAAGTTGCGCCATTAACAGTTCCATCAGACCCTGTTCCATTTTCATTATTTGAATTGCCATCAAAAGGCCAAAAGCCAACTGAACCATTATTAGAATTTCCTAATGAAAGTGTTACAGATCCACCATCACAAACAGCGAGATCAGCCCCAGCATCCACAGAAAGTGAGCAAGTAATCACAGGAGCATTGTCATTTAACCAAGTTGCACCAACAATTGTTCCGTCAACACCATTACTACTTAAATCATTTAATGTTGAGCCAGAACCTTCTGAAAAATTGTAGTAAAGATCTAGGTTTGCTTCATTTCCAGTTAATGCAGTATTATAACTAGCTAGAATTTCATTAGCTGTTCTAGCAGTTGACCAAATTCTTGTTTCACTAATCATGCCATCATAATAAACATTATTTTTTGAAGAATTAAAGGAACTCGCCTCTGATCCATCTCCTAAAAAGCCAAATCTTGTAACTCCACTTTTACCAATAGCATTTCCTGAATGCGCATTTATTTTTTTGGCAACCTCTACACCATCTACATAAATTATTTTATCTGTTCCATCGTAAACAACCGCTGCATGGTGCCATGTATTATTTACTAAATTAGGATTTGTAGAAGAATGAAAATCATCAATAACCCCATTTACATCTGTGGAATGAAATCCAATACGACCATCACCTTCAACACTGAAATGCCAATATTCGCTTCGGTCAAAACAAATTAACGCCCAATTGACGAAATCACCTCCAGCATTATAGTTTGTTTTAAACCACGCCTCTGCAGTAAATGCAGAAATTGGAGAAGAGTAAGATTTATTTATTGCAACATAGTCATTCGCTCCATCAAAACTTAATGTGGTTTGACTTTTAAACGATGTGCATAACAGGACAAAGCTTAATATTGTAATTAGTTTTTTCATTTTGTTATTAAATATACAAAACCTCAATTAAAAAATAAAACTGGGGTTTTTGCTTTAGAGGGTTAAAAGTATTAAAATCTGAATTTAAATACAAAAAAAATGTTTTTTTCTAAGAACTTGTTTTGCAGGGTTTTTATGGGTTATCAAACCTTCAGTTTTTAAAAAACTACTATAAGAGCAAAGTTTTTACCAACTCAAACAATAAAGTTGATCTAATTAGGATTTACTACAGTAATGGAAATGTTCAATACGGTAAGGTAATAGCCAAATAATTAATTACTTATCTGGCTATATATTTTTTTTATTGCATTATAATTTTGTGTCTTGAAGACCTCACCCCAGAATTTATATCTAAGTAATATATTCCAGGAGGAGCATCAAAACTAAGCTCTATTAGTTTAGAATCTTGGTATTTATTTAAGTATACTAGTTTCCCATACATGTCATACAACGTTACTTGTACTTCAGTTTGTTGTTTCGCTAAATCAATGGTAATATTTCCTAGTGTTGGGTTTGGATAAATATTAATAATCATTGGCTGTCCGTTATCAACTATTCCAACATTTGGCAAGTAAGTGACATCAAAAAATGCAGTATCTGAAATACAACCATTGATATCAACTACAACTAACCAATATTGACCATTGGCAGTTGGTGTTATTGTTGCGGATGTATCAAGAGTACTCCAAGCATAATTAAATGGCCCCATGCCACCAATAATATTTGCCACAAGGCTTAATTGTGCGGTATCAATACTAACACTTATATCAATAACCGTTAAATCTATAGTTGCTACACTATCACAGCCGTGTATTGTCTGTAAGGTATCTACATAAATTCCTGTAGAGTTATAGGTATTGCCATTCCACATATATTCATAACATGCTATTAGTGTATCCATTGAACTATCACTATAATTCACTACTAAATCCATTGTAATTACACTATCACAGCCGTGTATTGTTTGTAAAGTATCTATATAAATTCCTGTTGTATTGTAAGTATTACCATTCCAAATAGTACTATCACAAACTACTAAACTATCGTTAGTCGCTATCGAATAATTCACTACCAAATCCATAGTCACTACACTATCACAGCCATCAATATTAGTTAAGGTATATGTCGCTGAATTATTGCTGCTTGTGTAAGTAGTGCCATCTATCCATGTATAATTATCACATGCTGTTATAACATCAACTCCAGTATTAGAATAATTAATAGTTAAATCTAAGGTTACTACGCTATCACAGCCATCTATATTCGTCAAGGTGTGTGTAGCTGTATTATTATTACTTGTGTAAGTAACGCCGTCTATCCACGTATAATTATCACACGCTGTTATAACATCAACTCCAGTATTAGAATAATTAATAGTTAAATCTAAGGTTACTACGCTATCACAGCCACCAATATTAGTTAAGGTATATGTCGCTGAATTATTGCTGCTTGTGTAAGTAGTGCCATCTATCCATATATAATTATCACACGCTGTTATAACATCAACACCAGTATTAGAATAATTAATAGTTAAATCCATTGTCACCACGCTATCACATCCATCTATATTCGTCAAAGTATGTGTAGCTGTATTATTACTACTTGTGTAAGTAGTGCCGTCTATCCATGTATAATTATCACATGCTGTTATAACATCAACACCAGTATTTGAATAATTTACAGTTAAATCCATCGTAACAACACTATCACAACCGTGTATTGTCTGTAAAGTATCTACATAAATTCCTGTAGAGTTATAGGTATTGCCATTCCAAATAGCAGTGTCGCATACGACCAAACTATCATTACTAGATTTAGAATAATTAATAGTAAGGTTTAATGTAACTAAGCTGTCACAGCCATAAACATTGGGTAACACCTGAGTGGCAGAACTATTACTTGTTATATAAGTTGTACCATTTATCCAGGTATAACTATCACACGCTGTAATTACATCAACTCCAGAATTTGAATTGTTTATGGTTAGGTCTAAAGTTACTATACTATCACAGCCAGCTGCATTGGTTAATGTATGAGTAGCAGAATTATTACTACTTGTATAGGCATTCCCATCTATCCAAGTATAACTATCACAAGCAGTAATTATATCTGTTCCAGAACTTGAGTTGTTAATAGTTAGGTCTAAAGTTACCACACTGTCACAACCTAATGAAGTACTTAAGTTTTGTATTGCTACATTATTACTTGATGTGTAGGTTACTCCATCTGTCCATGTGTAACTATCACAAGCTGTTATTGACTCGGTGTAAGCCTTTGAGTAATTAATCGTTAGATTTAAAGTTACTACACTATCACATCCGTAAGAATTTGTAAGAGTGTGTGTCGCTGTATTATTGTCAGCTATGTAAGTATTTCCATTAATCCAAGTATAACTGTCACATGCAGTAATAATGTCAGTTCCTGTATTTGAATAATTGATAGTTAAATCTAAAGTTACTATACTATCACAACCAGTTACATTAGTTAATGTATGTGTTGCTGTATTATTACTTATTGTATAAGTATTTCCATCAATCCATGTGTAACTTTCACATGCTGTGATAATATCTGTGGTATTTACTGGTGGACAATTTGCTCTGATTTCAAAGTTGTCTATTGCAATATCTCCTCTATATACAGTTCCGCCTGAATCAGCTCCTGCAACTCCTATAATTGTAAATTGAACTAGCCCTGTATAACCAGATAAATCTATTATCTCCTCATTCCATTGATCTCCTTGATCTCCGGATTTTATAAATATTTGATTGATTAACCCAGATGCATCTGTAATATATATGGATAACTCATTGATAGATGTTCCGTACATATGAGTGAAAAATCTTAACTCAGCTGATGTAAGATTACTTATATCAATAAAACTTGAAATAATTATAGCAGAATCTCCTGCTTGTCTAGGAGATGATGTTTCTATGTAAATATAATTACCTCCACCTGAGGCATCATCTGAAGGGCCAGTTGCAACAGACCCAGTTCCACCTGTATTTAATGTCCAATCAAAATCATCTCCACTGTTTTGTGTCCAACAAATTAAAGTTGGTGAATTAAAATCGTCAATGAAAGGCGCAACTTCATTGTCACAATTGGTGTTGAAGATGAAAGGACCAGTCCAAAAACTTAAATCATTGGTTCCGCATTGTGCTTGAACATAATATTCATAAAAAGTAGATGAGGACAGACCACTTAGTATATGGCTTGGAGACGTGGAATTTGAAATCAACCCAGACCCTTGAGTAAAACCAGATAGTCCATACTCAATATTCCAAGAAGTTTCAGAACCACCAGCAGTCCAAGACAAATCAGCGCTATTAGAAGTTATATTATTAGCAGCCAGATTATTTGGTTGAGGACACGTAACTAATGTAGCAAAACTATAAGGACCTGTCCAGTAACTTAAATCACCATTGCTGCATATTGCCTGAACGTAATAATCATAGCTGGTTGAAGAATTTAGCCCACTTAAAGAATAGTTAGTACTATTAATGTTTTGCAACGTTGTCCCATATCCGAGAAAAAAACCAGAAGGACCATACTGTACATTCCATTGGGATTGATTGCCTCCAGCAATCCAACTTAAGTCAGCACTTGTAGTAGTTATATTTACTGCATTAAGAGACGCATACAAAGGTTGCGAACAGTTGGAAGCCTGTCCTATTGTAATATTATCAACTAATAAATCGTTGTAATAGTCATTAGAAGCGCCACCAGATTCTCCTCGTAATCTTAAGCTAACCAGTCCTGAAACATCGTACCCAGTTAAGTCAAATGTTTTTGTATCCCATCCAGCAACTGTATTATCTTGTAGCGAATCAATTACAACCCAAGACAATCCGTTATTAGCTTCTACATAAAGTATATTTGGCGGAGTTGAGCCATTAGTTCCATCATAACTAAATAAATCGAATGTTAATTCTGGAACAGCTAATCCGGAAATATCAACCTGTACTAACTCAAGGACAGTTTCTTGATCTGTACCAGAAAAATCAATCCATGCATAAGTTCCGGATGTTCTCCCATTATTAGCAGCATCATAAGCAGGTGAACCAGTAAAACGCCAACCGTCACCACTAATTATGCTTTGAGACCAACAATTAGGTAATTGTCCTATGTCTAAGCTTTCGTAGTAAGGGGCAACAACAACACCACATGGACAACTTCCATCAGTTTGACAACTTCCAAAACAATGCTGAATAGTAGTATCAGATGTAATATTTGGCAATAACCTATCGTTCCAACTATTAGGATCCCCACAGCTCAAACCAGATAAATCTTCTTTAGCTGCCCAGTCTCCTCCATTAGTTGGACTATTTAAGAAAATATAATAGTTAGGACCAGAACCTGGAACAACATTTACAGTTGCAGTCCATAAATTAGGATTTGCTTGACTTTGAATCATTGGAACGGCCAATGCATCTCCTAAAAATCCACCACCAACATACATGCCGTTGGGCCCAATTGATGTTCCATAGTTGGTAATATTAGATGTGTTTAATGTTAATGTAACTGCGTTGGTAGGTAATACTGGCGGAACACAAGTTCCGTCCGATGCGCAATTACCAAAACAATGCTGAATCGTAGTATCAGCTGTAATTGTAGGTAAAAGTCTATCGTTATAATTACTTGGATCACCACAAATTAATCCAGACAAATCTTCTTTAGTTCCCCAGTCTCCACCATTACTTGGACTATTTAAAAAAGTATAGTGAAATGGCCCTGGTCCTGCTGGAACATTTACAACTGCAGTCCATATATTAGTGTCTACTGTGCTTTGTATCATAGGAGCAGCCATAGCATCTCCTAAAAACCCACCACCAGCATACATTCCATTTGGCCCAATCACACCGCCATTTGCATAAATAGTACTTGCATTAAGTTCTAATGTAACAGCATAGCTAGAAGGACAAATAGATAGGGATGTATCACTTAAAAACAAACCAGTTGCGGGAGATGGTCCAAAAGATCCAATTTGAAGTCCTTGAGAATTTGTTATTTGAAAAGAAATTTCACTGTCGTATGACCCAGAATTAAAGTTAAAATCTACTATGCTTCCAGAGTAGGTTAAAACAGAATCAATAGTATTAAAGCCAGAGCATGTAAAGTTCTTTATATTGTTACCATTTAGACTAACATCAATACTTGCTCCATTCCATCCATCACCATAACTATCTTGCATTGCTATTTTATAATAACATCCTGGGTCTGGTAAGGTCTGAAATGTAAATGGCCCAACCCAAGAACTAAAGTTTCCATTGCCACAATAAGCTTGAACATAAAAATCATATGATGTATTGACATTTAGATTATTAAAATCTACAGAATTTGTAGAAACTGCTGAAACATTTCCATTTCCCAAATTAAAACCAACTGGTCCAAATTCTGTATTCCAAGTATTTATACTTGCATCATTACTCCAAGTTATTTGGGCACTATTGTTAGTAATACTATTTATTGCCAAGCCACTAGGGTCCACACAAGATTGACAAGTTGTAACTTCAATTAAATCGATTGCTAAATCTCCCTGATAGGATACTCCAACATTAGCTCTTTCATATGTAAAACTTAAATACATAGTTTGGCCAATATAGGCTGCTAAATCTACCCCTACTTGTACCCAGGAATCAGATTGATTAGCTTGATATTGTCCAGTCCAAGAGTAAAGATCTGTAAATGGGCCATTGGCATTTGAGGAGGCGCCAACTCTTAAAGTTCCTATATTACTTCCAAATGCATGCATCCAAAAAGTTAACTCAGCTTCTAAACTTCCAGAAGATAAATTTATTGGAGAAGATACTATAATAGCGGTATCTAAACCTCCAGTACTTGTTTCAAAATATAAGTATTCATTACCACTGTGAGAAGATAATGGACCAGTTGAGCCTGAAGATGTTCCGCCTGAATTAATTCTCCAATATCCGTTTCCAGACCCTATATCTCCATTCCATAAAGAGTTATTGTCAATATCATCTGAAAATATTATCCCAGGGGAACCAGATGAACAAGTTATACCTTGGGGAGCTTGTGGTGGATATAGACATGGAGAACAACTTCCCCAACAAACTAAAGGAATTGTAATATCCGAGGTTCCAACAGTTAAAGTTCTATTTGTATATACAGGGTCTCCATTGGTGCAAGAAGCGTTAGGATCATTCATTTCTTGAATAGTCCATGTATCTGCAGAATACTTATATTCATAATTTCCAGAAAGTAATGGAATTGTTGCTTCCCAAATGCCATCTCCATCGGAATCCGTCATTGGATTACAATTCCCACACCAACTATTCCATGTTCCATTTACTTCAGGAAGAGAAAAAGTTGAGGTTACTTGATTCATATCAACTTGAAAAGTGACATTAACTGTAGTTGGTTGACAAGGTGCTATTGATGTATCCGTTAGAAAAACTCCAATAGGTGGTGATGGGCCCCAAGTAGTAATATTACCATCTGGAGCAGTAATTTGAAATGTTATTTCGCTATCATAAGAACCGGAATTGAAGGTGAAGTCAATAACATCTCCATTAAAAGTTTCAATAGAATCTAATGCCACAAATCCATTACTAAATCCCCAATTAGCAACCACATTCCCATTAGCTGAAACATCGATAGATGCTCCATTCCAGCCATCTCCATAACTGTCTTGCATTTCTACAGTATAATAACAACTCGGAGTAGCTAAAGTTTGAAATGTATATGGTCCGTACCAATTACTAAAGTCTCCATTACCACAATAAGATTGAACATAAAAGTCATAAGAAGTACTTGGGTTCAAATTATTAATACTTGTATTAGCGAAAGAATGAGCAGAAATAGTTCCAGAACCTTGAGAAAATCCTGTTGGTCCAATTTCTGTATTCCATGCAGTCTCATTTCCAGTACTATCCCAACTAATATTTACTGCCTGAGCTGTGATTGTGGTAAGATTAATATTTGATGGAGATAAACATGAAGGTATTTCAATAACACCAAATTCGTCGATGGCTATATCTCCTGGCCAAGTTTGACCGGAGGTATTAAGTCCTAAAGTTGCTGTAATTGAAAACTGAATAATATTGGTATTAGAACTTAAAGCTATTATTTCTTCATTCCACTGGTTTCCTCTATCTCCTGAATGGGTAAATACAGTTCCTAAATTAGTTCCTGTACTAGCATCCCACAAATCAACAGTCAACGTCCCAATAGCTGATCCATACATATGGTTTAAGAATTTTAATCCAGGATTGGTTAGTCCACTAATATCTATTATTTCAGAATATACCGTAGCTACATCACCACTGGCTCTTGGAGATGAGGCTTCAGTATACAAATAGTTTCCACCGCCAGTAAAGTCATCACTTGGCCCTGTTCCTCCAGATGGAGTTCCACCAGCATCTACTGTCCAATCAAAATCATCATTAGTTTCTTGTGCCCAACATTGTGAAAAGCCTGAATCAAATGTCTCGTTAGTCGGAGCTAAAGCAAAATCACACAAAGTAGTGAAAGTAAATAAAGGAGATGTAACTGAAGTGTCTCCTGATGGACATATTGCATGTACTTGGCAAGTATAAACTGTATTGGAGGATAGTGAGGATAGACTAGCAGCTGTAGTTGTGTGGCTAGTTCCTGCTCCATTTGCTATTAAGAACCATTCTGTTTCAGCTCCACCTGCTGTCCAGTTGATATCTGCAGATGTTGCTGTGATATTACTAGCTGAAAGTCCAAAAGGCGCTATACAACTTACACATGCATTTACTTCGACTAAGTCAATCGCTAAATCCCCTTGATAAGAAGTTGCACCAGTAACATCTCTAGCATAGGTAAAAGCAACATAAATTTGCTGACCTACATAACTAGCTAAATTTATTCCAATTTGAGCCCAAGGGTCAGATGGAGTTTGTATTTGGCCAGTGGTATTAAATACATTAGTAAATGGACCTGTTGCACTAGTAGAAACTCCTACATTTAAACTTCCAATAGCTGCACCGTAAGCATGAATCCAAAAAGTCAACTCCGCATCATTACTTGTACCGGTCAAATCAATCATTGGAGTTATAGCAGTAGCAGTATCTAGACCTCCAGTACTTGTTTCAAAATAAAGATAATCCGATCCACTAAAAGCCGATGTAGGACCAGTTGAACCAGATGGAGTCCCCCCTGAATTAACTTTCCAAATACCATTGCCAGAACCAATGTCTCCACTCCATCCATTAGATAGTACAATATCGTCAGAAAATGCTAATCCAGAAAGTCCATTTCCACAAGACAAACCAGATGGTGCTTGAGGAGAATAAAAACAAGATATACAACTTCCCCAACAGACATTTGGAATAATCATATCTGTTGTCCCGACTGATAATGATCTATTGGTATATGTAGTATTTCCATTGGTACAAGACGCATTAGGGTCGTTCATTTCTTGGATAGTCCAATTATCGGCAGAATACTTGTATTCGTAATTTCCAGAAAGTAACGGAATGGTTGCTTCCCATACACCATCGCCATCGTTATCCGTCATAGGATTACAATTACCACACCAGCTATTCCATGTTCCATTTACTTCTGGGGTGGTAAAAGAGTTAGTAACTTGATTCATGTCTACTTGGAAAGTAACATTAACTGTAGTAGGTAGACAAACTGAATTGGATGTATTGGTTAAGAAAACTCCAACTGTTGGATTTGGGCCAAAAGAACCTAGAGCAGCTGCAGAAGGATCTGTTATTTGAAAGGTGATTTCACTATCCCAAGATCCAGAAATAAAAGAAAATTCGACAATATCTCCACTAAGTGTAGCAATTGAATCTATAGAAGCAGAACCGCTACAAGTCATATTTGCTACAGTGGTGCCATTGACAGAAACATCAATGGAAGCGCCATTCCATCCGTCTCCATAACTGTCTTGCATATCCACAACATAATGGCATTGTCCAGAGACGAAAAGAGATGATAAAAAAGTAGTTAGTAAAAGGATAAAATTTTTCATATTGATTAATATTGTTTTCTTCCAATTTATTAAAAAACCATCCCTTATCAAACAAAAACATATATTAAATATATTTAATAGGGGATATTAAGTGAATTAACGTAAAGTCACCTATTTTAAATTTTTATACATTTAAAAAAATAACTACCTGACAACTTTTAAAATAATTATTCTTAGAATTGAACTTTAAATTTTAGAAGCTTAATCTTATGATTAAAAAAATAATTTATTTCCTTGTATTATGCCTATTTTCTATACTTCCTATTGAATTAAAAGCAGCAAAAGCTACAGAAAACGATACTATAAAAATTGTATCCTGGAATATTAAAATGGTTCCAAAAGCTCTAGGGCTTTTCACAAAATCAGCAAGAAAAAAACAAAAAGATAGAGCCCCAAGAATCATACAATACTTAAACAATACTGATTTTGATATTGTAATTCTTCAGGAACAATTTGACCAATCAATCACCAAGAAGTTTTCTCAGGATTTAAGTATTAATTACCCTTACATCTTATCTCCAATAAAAGAAGGATTTACAGTAAAAATGACCAGTGGAGTGATGATTCTTTCCAAGTATCCTTATGAGTTAATCGCCCACGAAATATTCAATGTCTCTAAAAAAACTGATAAAGCTGCACAAAAAGCATGTAGTTTAATAAAGATAAATATTAATGGTAAAAAAATACTTGTTGGAGGAACCCATTTAGATTCTAGGAACGAAGAATCTAGGATATTGCAAAGTAGGTTGACCAAAGAGAGAATCATTGCGCCATTTATTAATGATACTGTTCCGATGTTTTTAGCAGGTGATTTTAATGTAAATAAACCCTCACCTAATTACGATAGCTTGTCAACGTTATTTAATTTAGAAAATTACCCACTTAAAGACAACAGACCTTATACTTTTGATGAATTCAATAGTTGGAATGAAAAGGGATATAAAGTATGGATAGATTTTATTTTTTATCAAAAGACCAAGAAAATTGAAGTTTTGGACCAATATATTCTTCGACCAGTGATGAACTATAAAAAAACTAAAATGGATTTGTCAGACCATTACCAAATAGTCTTGAAAGCAGTTATTCGTTAAGAGCAGATAGTCTTTTTAAAAGTGGTGGATGAGAATAATGAATAAAAGTATAAAAAGGGTGTGGATATAGATTAGAAAGACTGTCTACTGAAAGTTTTTTTAGGGCCAACTCCAAGGCTGCTCCACTGTATGTAGTTTTAGCATAATGATCTGCTTCAAACTCATTTTTTCTACTATTAATATTCATTAAAATGCTTATTATAGTCCCTACAGGACTGTATAGTATTCCAAAAGCAACCAAGCCAAGGTGAAATACCATTTCTTTGCCACCCAAAGCTTGGGAGATTTCACCAACTTTTAGACAAGTCTCTAGCAAAAAACACATCAATCCCAATTGAAAAATTGTTAGAAATAAGGAAGTGATTACGTGCTTTTTTTTATAGTGTCCCACTTCGTGAGCTAAAACTGCCACCAATTCTTCTTCGGTGTGTTTCTCCACTAAAGTATCGTATAGAGCAATGGTTTTTCTTGGTCCTAACCCACTAAAAAAGGCATTGGCTTTGGAGGAACGTTTTGAGCCATCTATGATGTAAATATTCTTCAATGAATAACCTACTTTATTTGTGTAAGATTCTATTTTTTTTCTTAAACTGCCGTTTTCTAGTGGTGTTAACTTATTAAAAATAGGAACTATTAAGTCTGCATAAAACATATTTACTAGAAGCAGTATAAACGAGAGAGAGACCCAAAGCCAAACCCAAAAACCATTTTCTAGTAAGGAAACAATATAGATTGCTCCAAATAACAGAACTCCACCAATTATTAATGTTAGTAGATACCCTTTGATCTTGTCCAAAACAAAAGTTATAACTGTTGTTTTATTAAACCCATATTTTTCTTCAATTACAAAAGTGTTATAGCAACTAAATGGAATGCTAATAAAATCGCTCAGAATAAAAAGTACTAGAAAAAAAATACCTGATTTTAAAAATGGAATATCATAATAAAGAGAAATAAAATTATCAAGCCACCCATAGCCATCAAAGACTAAAAATAGTAAGGTTATTAAAGTGCTTAATGTACTTGAAATTAGACTGACTTTTCCTTTTTCTTTAGAATAATTTTTTGCCTTTAGATATTTATCTTCAGGGTAAAAATCTTTCATAACTGGTGGAATTTCTGTTCTCCAATTTTTACCATTTATAAAATCTAAAACAGTAGAAAATAGATAGTTGAAAATAACCAATCCGATGATTAAATAAAGCCAGTTTTCAGCTGTCATTTGAATTTAATTAGTTAAAACTAACTAGATTTTTAAACTCGTTGATTCTTTGTTCAATTTGAGATTTATCTAATTCTATTAACTTCTCTATACCAAATTTTTCAACCGTAAATGACGCCATTGCAGAGCCAACAATAATTGCTTTTTTCATAGCTTCCCAATCTATAATATCACAGCTTGAAAGATGACCTACAAAACCACCAGCAAATGTATCACCTGCTCCAGTTGGGTCAAAAACTTCTTCCAGTGGAAGCGCAGGTGCATAAAAAATATTATTGTCCCCAAATAATAAAGCACCATGCTCTCCTTTTTTGATAATAAGATATTTAGGTCCCATTTCAAGAATTATTTTGGCTGCTTTTCTAAGAGAGTGAACTCCAGAAAGCAATCTAGCTTCTTCATCATTAATTGTTAATACATCTATTTCTTTAATTACCTTCTTCAAGTCCTCCATGGCAATTTCCATCCAAAAATTCATAGTGTCTAAAACAATTAATTTTGGACGAGTTTCCATTTGCTTAATTACCTTCATTTGAACAGAGGGAGTTAGGTTTCCAAGCATTAGAATATCACAGTCTTGGTAACTTTTTGGCACTATAGGATCAAAAGATTCTAAAACATTGAGTTGTGTATCCAAAGTATCTCTTGTATTCATGTCTTGGTGGTATTTTCCTGACCAAAAGAAAGTTTTTTCACCATTTTTTATTTGGAGTCCCTCGGTATTAATTCCTCTCTCTTTGAAAAGAGCTATGATTTCGTTAGGAAAATCTTCTCCAACTACAGAAATTAAGTGAGGAGAATTATTAAAGTAAGCTGCAGAAAGACTTATATAGGTACATGCTCCTCCTACAATTTTATCGGTTTTTCCAAATGGAGTTTCAATGGCATCAAAGGCAACAGTTCCAACACTAACAATTTTCATAATTAAATTTTTGAGGCAAATATAGCATTTGAAATAGGTCTTAAAAATATATTTATCGAAATTGATGAAATAAAAAATAAGAGGTATTGCATAAATTCAAACTTTGATGTAATATTGCAAACCAAATTTGCTTCTTTAGCTCAGTTGGTTAGAGCATCTGACTGTTAATCAGAGGGTCCTAGGTTCGAGCCCTAGAAGAAGCGCACTGAGAATGAGAGAGTTACGGCTATTTTAGTTGTAGCTCTCTTTTTTTATATATAAATGACGTATCCAAAATAAATAAAAATCTTAATTTTTTAAATTAATATGGGGTTAGTAAAAGTTTTAACTTTTTATTTAATATAGCTTAACTAAGGCTTAACTTTTTTGAAAAAAATATATTTCATATTTGAATATGAAAAATTTAGCTATCAGTTTATTAATTTCTGTAATTGTCATAAGTCTTATTATTATCATTCTATAGAATGAAAATTGTCTCTAAGTATATAATTTCATATTATGATTTATTAGAACAAAAAGTTGATCATTTAGCAGATTCAATGCCCGAATTTTTATTTTTTCTAATCTTTTTTGTAAGATTATTCATTTCATTATCTTTTCACTTATTATATATATTACCAATTTATTTATTATTTTTTTTTAATAAATGAATTTGAAATCAAAACAGAACTAATCTCTCTACTTTAGAAATTAATTTTTATCTTAATTTTTTATCCTTAAACTTAAATATAAAATATGCACCAAATTGAACATCTGCTACACATTAACGCACCACTTAACAAGGTATACGAAGCTATTAAAGACGTTGAAAATATTAAACAGTGGTATACCACTGATGTTGTGGATAACTTGGACAATACCAAAACTTTTAAGTGGGGTGAAATGTTTCTTATCGCAAAATGTAATGAAATTGAGAATGAGAAAATTACTTGGGAATTTTTAGAATCTTCTATGCCTATAGAATCGCTTTTTATGACTTATGAACTTAGCGAAAATGAAGGCAAAACTCGTGTAAGATTTACTTACGGTAATTTTTCTGAAAAGTCCGATTTTTATGCCAACCAAAATTTTAGTTCTGCAAAATATTTAGAAAGCCTAAGACAATTTTGTCAAACTGGAAATGGAGAAGCATTTGGTTCTGGTTCTTATAGGTCTTAGATTGATTTTTCTGAGAGCATCTAGTTTTTAAATTTAATTGTATTTAATTCAAAAAACAAAAGGGCATAGTTTTTGGAGATAGTTATTTAATATTTAAATGATAACTCATTAAATCTATTACTATGATTACATATAATAGAAACCTTTTATGTCTATTAATATTGATTTCTAAAACAATTGTAAGTCAAGAAATATTACAGCCATCTGCCACTGAGACATTACTAATTCTTGAGGTTTTGAACCCTAACGATTCGCCCTATGAAAATAAAATAGTAAAATTAATAGATGAGAACAAAAATGAATTTAAGTCTACTACAAATAGTAAAGGAGAATTAAAAGTTTTAGTGCCCAATGGACATATCTATTTTACAAAATGTGGGGAATTAAAAAATGAACGTATAATTAATATTGGAAGCAGAGGATATTCTACTTTTTCTAGCAAAAGATATACTTACAGATTTACAGAGTTTACATTACAATTTACCAACTACCAAAACAAACCAGTAATTGGGGAGGAAATTCTAACTCTTCTAGCTTCTGGAGACTCATTAATCAAAAAAACAGACTCCTATGGAAAAGCAAAGTTCTATTTGCCAATAAAAGAAAGTTTTGATGTAAGAACGAAATATAATCTAATAAAAAAGTTTGAAATACCAGACAAGGGTTATCAGTCTGTAGCATACGATTTTAGATACAGAGGCCAAAGCACGAAAGAATATGAAGATGCAGTAATACAAAATAAACTAGCAATGATAGAATATGCTAAGCAAAATAGAATTAGAGATTCTATTCAAAGGTACAATGACTCTGTTCAGTCTACAAAACCTACTATGGTAATATTTTTTGCATCCGATAGAGAGTTCAAACATTTAGGGGAAATAAGTGTTTTCGATGGAAGTAAAAAAGGTGAGCTATTAGGAACTGTGAATTCTGTATGGAGTTGTCATTCTGGCCCATCAGAAGAAAATGCAGAAGTAAAATTTAAAAAAATGAAGGGCAGTTATACTTATTATGCAGTAAGTACTCAAGGTTATGAATGGGAAGGAACTTATAATATAAAAGGCGGAGGCTGGGAGAGAGTAATTTTAGAAATTGAAGAGGGTAAAAAAATGCTTGATTAATTACAATTACTTTTTTTCCCCATGAATTAAAAAAGAACTTAATTAAAGAATGCAGCTATAGTTTGTCAGAGACTTTTCTTGCTGTTTTCTTCCTAGTTTGAGAAGCATCTATGTGAGGATCTGAATTTTTCGCTTTCCTTTTTTTCGTTTCCTTTTTAGTCTTTACAGAATAATTTGTTTTGGAAGAGTTTTCATCCTTCTTTTTCTTTTTCTTCTTTTTCTTCTTTTTTTCAGAAAGTCCATTTTCTGATTTTTGAGTCTTTTTATAGTCTAATGTGCTGGACTTTTGATTTTGAGAAAAAACTGAGAAGCTTAAAAAGCAAATAAAAATAAGTAAGATATTTTTCATTATTTTAAATTTTAATGTGAAAATACATTTATTCCAATAATTCTACAACTCCTTGGTCTACTTATTTTTAAGTACTCTGTCCTTAATAAATTCTAAGTGCTTTTTCTTGAGAATGCTTCTCTTATTAATAGAATATTCTGTAAAAAAATGATGGGCTTGTAAGAATTTAATCTGTATTTCATCCCAATGATTTTTATTTTTAACCACCCCGTAACCTTTTAATTCTTCATAAAAATTCGATGAAATACTTAAAAAATCTTTCCTCCCTAAATAATCTAAATCTGCATCACATATTATTCTTTCTAAATGGTTATTTGGCTTTTGAGGAACTTTTGTAGATTGTATTAAATCACATATTTTAATTACTTGAGGTGGATTAAAGCCATATTTAGGTAGTATTTCACGTGCATAATCTGCCCCAATTGTTTCATTATCTAAATATTTATCTATATAGCCAAAGTCATGAAATAAAACTGCAGCTCTTAACAAAATAAAGTCTTCTGGACTAACTTTTTCATTAAATGCAATTTTTTCTACTGCAATTAAAACATCTTCGGTATGGTGTGGCCCATGATAAAATAGATTTTTTGCCAATTTTTTCGTTAGAAAATTAAACGCATATTCTTCCAATCCATAGTAGTCAATTTTAGATTTTGCAGAAAACTCCTTATAGTCTCTAAACCAATCACTAGAACTAAAAGTACCGTAAGAAGAAAATGCAGGGTCGATTCCTTTAACATAGAACATATATATATCCCCAGTATTTTTAGTAGATATTTTACCTCTAGAAGAACAATTAAAAAAAGTCTTAACTACTTTATAGGTAGATTCAGAAATATTTACTTTCCATGGCTCTGAGTTACTTTCAATTCTTTTAGCAATATTTACAGTGTTGCCAAAAATATCATAGGCTATTCTCTTAGTTCCAAGAACTCCTGCAATAACATCTCCATTGTGGATTCCAATTCGTACTTCCCAAAATTCTTCCTTTTTAGAAACTGCACTTTCCTTTAACTTATTCATTAGCGATTGTATCTCTAAGGCTGCAGAAACACAGTTTATAGAACTCAATTCAGGATGGTCTCCAAAACCTCCAACAGCTAAGTAAGCGTCTCCAATAGTCTTAATTTTTTCTAAATTGTATTTTTCACTAATTGAATCAAACTCTGAGAACAAATTGTTTAATTTGTTCACCAAGTAAGTAGGCTTGTTGCGCTCTGCAATTTTAGTAAACCCAACAATATCTACAAAAATCACTGAAACATTTTTATAGGATTTAATTTCTGCATTTCCTTTAGCCTTTAATTCTTCTACTATATTTTGAGGGAGAACGTTGGAAAGAAGTTCATCAGATTTATCTCGTTCTAGCTTAACAAGTCTATTTTGCTCTGCAATCCTATCTTTTTGTTTGGATATAGTCTTTGTTCTTTTCTCTACTAAAAAAGCCAATTTTCTTTTGGTAGACTTTATTTGTTTTACTCTAATTATATAGCCTATTATTAGAATTAATAAACAAAAAATGATAAATGGAAAATAATATTCTGGCGATTTGAGCGAACTGAAAATATGAAAAAAAGAGAATTTGTTGAAAATAGATGCTATGTAAAGCATATTTAATTAATCAATTTCGACTGCAAATATTACTATGTCATCTACCTGCTCATGCTCTTCCCCCATCCATTCTGCCAATCTATCTTCTAGTAACTTTTTTTGGGTTTCCATGGAATTATTAACGGTCTCAACTAGAAGTTCTTTAAACTTTTTATACATGAATTTCTTACCTCTTGGTCCTCCAAACTGATCTGGATATCCGTCGGAGAAAGCATATATTTTATCCCCCATTTTTAAGTCTAACTCAAAATTTTCATAATTATGTTCTCCATAGGTGAAGGAACCTATGGCAAATCTGTTGGTCTTATAAATTTCCAGTTCGCCATCTCTCACTAAATATACTGGATTGTTGGCCCCAGCAAATCTTAATTTCATTTCTTCAAAATTAATAGAGCAGAGCGTAATGTCCATTCCATCTCTTATAGAATCGTCGTTACTTTTATTTAATGAATCGTTTGCATATTTATTTAAATCATCTAAAATAAGACCTGGTTTGGTTAGTTTATGTTCATTAAAAGCACTGCTTAATCCATTTGCTCCAACCAAACTCATAAAAGCTCCTGGAACACCATGCCCGGTACAATCCACTGCTGCAAACATATATTCATTTTTCTGTTTACCAACCCAGTAAAAATCACCTGAAACTATGTCCTTTGGTTTAAACAACACGAAGGAAGATGGGAAATATTTTTTAACCAACTTTTCTGGCGGAAGAATAGAGTCTTGAAGTCTTTTTGCATATCTTATACTATCAGTAACATCTGTATAAAGTTCTTCAAGTTTAGATCTTTGAGAATCTATTTCATCCTTTTGCTTTACTACTTCTTCTGTTCTTTCTTTTACTTTTTGCTCCAAAATTCTTTCCGTTTCTGCGAGCTCGTCCTTCATCTTTAGAAGTGCGTGTCCTAAAACATCCTCATCGCTAAGTGGTTGGTATTCATAATCAAAATTACTTTGTCCAATTTCGTGCGCAAATTGAGTAGTCTCTGTTAAACCAGTTACCAAACTATTCATAGCTTCAGACATTTCTCCTATCTCATCATTACTTGGTTTTAATTGACTTTTAGGGAAAATTCCTTTTCCTAATCCTAGAAGTATTGACTTAAGTCTTTGTACAGGCTGAGTGATGCTTATAGTGGTAAATATCGCTATAGCTATTGTGCCAATAACTATTATTATAGATATAAATATGATACTATTAATTAGGCTGGAGAACCTATTATTGGTTTTTATCTGCTGAGCATCTGCGATATCCTTTCTTATTTCACTTAACTTATTAATGGCCTCTAATAAGATTTCATAGCTAGCGCTTATCTCCTCAAACATAAAGTCAGCATTGAATTTTAACGCCTCATCTTGGTAACTATCTACATCTACAAAAATATTTCTCACTTCCAAATTGTAATTTTCAATTAAAAAGGAAACATCTGATGAAATATTTTTAAACTCATTTAACCCGTTGTCAAGAGAGTCTTCAATTGAAATCCATTTTGAGGAAAGTTTTTCGAGAGTATCTAAATCAAATTTTAATGTTTTATCCAGTAAAATTTCTGCCTCAATTTTCCATTGTTCATCTGGCCTAGATTCTTCAATTACCCATTGCTGCATGTAGGTGTGGGTTTGTGCTAAATCTTCTTTTAACTGGTTGATTAAAAATAGGGAGGGTTGATCGACTTTTAAGAACTTGTCGTTTGATTTAATGGCAACATTGACTACAGAAAAAGTATATAGGAATACAACGAGTAATAAAATTACAACAACACTAAATCCTCCACCAATTTTTTTTCCTACGGTAAATCTCAAAATATTATAATTGATTTATTCTGCTGAATTTGACTCTAAGTCTTTAAGAATATTCATATATTCTACATGCTTCTCCATGTCGTTCAAGCTGTAATAAACTGCTGCAATTCCCTGAACAATAGAAACTTCTTGAGGTTTCATCTGGTATACTTTCTTAAGATAAGGAAGGGATTTAGAGAAGTATTCAACTGCTTGCTCTTGCATTAGTATAACCATTTCTAGATCTGCATCAATATCTAATTCTTCCATGATAATATCTACACCAAGGTTGTGGTACATAATACCTAAGTTATAATTAGAAGAATATTGTTCTGAATCAATTTCTAAGGATTTATTAAAGTAATTTATGCAAGAATCTAACAAGCTCTTACTATTGGTTTTATCCTTCTCATATCTCATTTTATAAAGCATTCCAATACCAAAATAAAAATCTACTTCTTTTTCACTGAAATCATAATCTGGATGAGCTATTCCTTTTAGTTTCTTAAAAGAATTATAATAGGAAATAGCATTATCTTGATTTTTTACATCAAACTTTTGGAGGATTTTTACTGCGTCATTGTAATAAAAAGTTGAAACGTAATCTAGCAGTTTATTATTTAAATCAAAATACTTTTTCTCTACATCTAAGTTTATAGACTTTATAAAACAATCGGCAGCCTCTGCTTTAGTTGGTGATCCAGCCTCTTTATTTTCAACAAATTTGAATATATCCAAATTTATAAATCCACAAACATGCCAAAAGTAAGGGTCTTGGTTCTGATCTGGACATTGAGACAAAACTGTGTCAATATATCCTCTAGCGTTTTCATATGCTTTGGACTTATATTTTTGCAGTAAAAGCATTTTCTCAGGGCAATAAGTAGATTGAGAGAACATGGTGGAAAAAACCCCAAATATAAAAACTGCTGATAATATGTTTTTAAAGAAACTCATATTGTTGAATAAGCTAATTTAGTTAAAGTTTGTCCTATTTTAAAATTGTTTTTTTCTGCTTCAGATTTATTTAATTGAAACTTAAGTCTACTTTGTACATAAACAAAATTAATCATAGAACTGCTAGAGTTAGATATATCCGTAAGCTCTGTAACTAATAAAGTTTTTTCGTCCAAGACTTTTTTAACCTTTGAAATAGTATTGGTTTCATCTTTTCCAACAAAGAGCATATGACAGTCAGAAATATCAGAGGTAGATTCGTAAAAGTCAAAAATTATTTTTTGACTACCTGTCATCTTTCCTTTAAAGTTGGCACTAAGCTGGTCAAATAAGTCTTTACTTCCGTAAATTCCAATTGTGAAATCTCCAGTGTTATATGCACTTGGCCAATATACATTTTTAGCAAATGAATAGAGGTATATCCCCTGAAGCTTCATTCTTGATGCTTTTGCAGGATCAGGCTGAGAAAATATACTTGTGGAAGTTAAAAGTATAATTAATCCAAATAAAAACGATATTTTTAATCTGCTAGACACTTTATAAAGTTAATGTAAAAATAGCAAAGAATTCTAGACTCTTGAAAAACTTTATTGTTATTTCACTTTTTTTTCATGTATTTAGTCCTACTCTTAATGGCCTTTTTCTTCAAGCTTTCCTTGTCGTATTTATTGCTGTAGGCCATTTTCCTGTGTTTGGCAGTAAAGCTATCCTCTTCTATCCCAGTAGGTTTGTAAAATTTCTTGCCTTTGAATTTAAAAGGATCGTGGTCCAAGCCAATTATACCATTGTTTTTTTTTACATTAACAAATGAGTCCTTTTGTTTTTTAGAAAACAAAGACTTTGTAGCATAAATCAACCCAATTTTATTTCGTTTTTTTATGTTATTTCCTTTTCTTTTTTCAGTGAAGGGATCTCTATATTGAGATATAATTTCTTGTTTTTGAAAAAAAAACAGGAAAAAGGATAGGAATATGAAAAATATTCTACGAATCATAAACCTTATTAAAGTTCTGGCTCCTGAGGCATTTCTTTGGTTAAATCTCTATCAAAAAGATATAGACCTGCTTTATCATTGCCAATCATATTAAGTCTATCGATGATGGTTCTTGCCAAGGCTTCTTCTTCTAATTGCTCTGCAACATACCACTGCATAAAATTATGGGTTGTAAAATCTTTTTCGTCTAAACAAAGTCCTACAATATTATTTATGCTTTCAGTAACGTTTAACTCATGTTCTAGCAAAGATTCAAAAACATGGGTCAACGATTTAAAAGTTTTCGGAGGCTGTATCAAGGCTGGAATCAAGGCCTTACCACCTCTTTCGTTAATGAATTTTACCAATTTTAACATGTGTTGTCTCTCCTCGTCGCTGTGGTGGTATAAAAATGAAGATGAACCACTTAGCCCTTTTGTTTCTGTCCAAGAGGCCATAGACAAGTAAAATTGTGAGGAAGATGCTTCTAGCTCAATTTGCTTATTTAATGCTTTTTCAATAACTGCTTTTAACATAATTATTTTTCTGCAAATATAACTCTTTTCAAATTCTTATAAAATCTCTATTAAAAACAGCCTCTTATTCCTTTTAGTGTACAGTATATATATTCAATTATAATTCTAATTATGGAATTAATTTATAATTTCGTCTTACATGGTATTTATTACAAAGTTGATTAAACATACATTCGTACTATTTTTAATAGCTAATTTTTTAGTTATTAATGCTTTTTCTCAAACAAATATTAACGGGAAGATATTGGATGAGGAAACCAATGAAGAACTTATTGGCGCATCAGTTAAAATAGTTAATTCTAGCTATGGATGTGTAACAGATTTTAATGGTGATTTTGTAATTAAAACAAATATTCCTTTGCCATTTAGCATAGAAGTTTCCTACATCGGATACGATTCTAAAGTTATTGATTTGATTGACAATCAAAGATTAAAAGTTGGTTTGAAAAGCAAAGATTTACAGCTCAAGGCAGTTGAAGTAATTTCTGGGATAAGTAAAAAACTTAAAGAATCTCCTTTAAGTATTGAGTCTATGGACATTAATGATATCAAGCAAACTTCTGCTACCAATTTTTATGAAGGGCTAAGTCATATGAAGGGGGTTGATATGACCTCAGCAAGTCTTGGTTTTAGAGTGATAAATACAAGAGGGTTTAATAGTACTTCTCCTGTTAGGTCACTACAAATAATTGATGGTGTTGACAATGCGTCACCAGGACTAAATTTTGCTCTCGGAAACTTCCTTGGCGCCTCAGAGCTAGACTTAATGAAAGTAGAAATTATTTCTGGTGCAAGTTCTGCTTTTTACGGCCCCAATGCATTTAATGGCGTTATAAGTATGGAGACAAAAAATCCATTTTTATTTCCTGGATTTTCAGCAAGTGTTAAACTAGGAGAACGTTTTTTAAATGAGTATGCTGTTAGATATGCCAAGGTAGTAAAAGATAAAAAAGGAAAAGACAGGTTTGCTTATAAGTTTAATATCTATTACATGAATGCTGACGATTGGGTAGCAGACAATTCTGCAAGTGTTGCAGATTTAGAAACTAATGAAAGTAGCCCTGGTGGATACGATGCAGTAAATAGATATGGAGATGAAAACCTAAGTCCTATATTAAATCAAATGATATATGGCTTGGACGGGGAAGCCGATACTGCTAGTATAATGGCCTATCCCGGCCTTGAAAGATGGCACAGAAAAGGTTATTGGGAGCAAGATTTGGTAGACTACAATACCGAAAACCTTAAAACAAGTTTTGGGATGCATTATTTATTTGACAATTCTATGGAGCTCTTTTCCTCTTCCAACTTTTCTACAGGAACAACCGTTTATCAAGGAGACAACCGTTTTAGTTTAAAAAATATTAGATTTTTCCAGAACAAACTAGAGCTTAAAAAAGACAATGATTTTTTTATTAGACTTTATGCAACTCACGAAGATGCTGGAGATAGTTACGATGCTGTTTTAACTGCGTTTCAACTGCAAAATGCTGCAGCATCAGATGTTGACTACCATGAATTATATAAAACCTATTGGAGAGATAATATTTCTCCAAAAGTAGAAAGCTTAGATCCTTCGGTTAATTGGCTTCCATATTTTGATCCAGTTACTCAAACTGCATATCCTGTAAATTTTACAGATATTTTCAATGTTATTGATAATATTCCTATGGATTCTCTAGTTGCTTGGCACCAACAAACTGCTAACAACGCCAACAATTCTCATCCAAATATGGGGGTAACTTCTTTTTATGAAGTTGGGACTAACAGTTTTGACTCTTTATTTAATAAAATCACTTCTACTGCTTCCGTTCTTGACGGTGGATCAAAAATTGTAGACAAATCTGCTCTTTATCATGGGCATGGAGAAAAAATTTGGGAAAATGACTTTTGGAAGATTACTCTTGGCAGCAATTTCAGAATTTATACTCCAAAATCTGGAGGATCTTTATTTAGCGACACTAATTCTATAACCACCAATGGAGATACCATCATAAATAGAATAGTTAACAAAGAGGTTGGTAGCTACTTAGGAGTTGAAAAAAGCTTTTTGAGCGATCAATTAATTTTAAAAGGATCAATGAGGTTAGATAAAAACCAAAATTTCAATATTATTCCAACACAGGCAATTTCTGGAATTTATAATATAAATGAAAATCATACTATAAGATCGACCTTTACTTCTGCTATAAGAAACCCAACACTATTAAACCAATACCAGTATTATAATATTGGAAGAGCTAAACTAGTTGGGAATATTAACGGATACGAGAATCTTTACACTATAGAATCTATTTATTCATATTCAACGTCTGGAAGAAATACAGATTCATTAGTTAGTTTCAACTTAGATCCTATCCGACCAGAAGAAGTGAAATGTTTGGAATTTGGATATAGAGGAGCGCTTGGAGGTAAGTTATTTATAGATGCTAACTATTATTATAATTGGTATACGAATTTTATTGGATTCATAACTGGCGCAGAAATTTTTGTAGACGCTCTTGGACTAGAAGTTTTAGATGTCTACAGAGTTGCTACCAACTCTGAAAAAATTATCACTACCCAAGGTTTTTCAGCTGGATTAAATTATTATTTAGACAATCAATTTACTATTAACGGAAACTATTCTTGGAATGTATTGAATAAACAAAATGACGATCCTATTATCCCTGCTTACAACACACCAGAACATAAATTTAACTTAGGGGTTTCAGGAAAAGAAATTGACCTTAAAATATTGGACAAATCCATTTTAAAAAAAATGTCCTTTAACCTAAATTATAAATGGGTAAAAGGATTTGAGTTCGAAGGTTCTCCTCAGTTTACAGGTTATGTACCAAGCTACGGTTTATTAGATTTTCAAATGACTAAAAACTTAACCAAACAAAATCTTTCTATAAAAGTAGGGGGGTCAAATATTTTAAATAATAAGGTTCTCCAAGTCTATGGTGGGCCGTATGTAGGAAGAATGATTTACATGTCATTACTCTTCGATTTTAAAGACTAACAATCTATTTTTAATATCTAAAATTTACTATTATTTAATTTTTACGTAAATTGTACCCAAATTATTCACAAAAACAACCTTATGAAAAAAATTACTTTTAGCTTTCTATTTGTTTTGACTTTTATTTGTTCCTCTATTTCTATTGGACAAACAAGATATTTAGATCCAGTGTTTCCTTCAATAGACACTACCAATAATATAGTATATGCAGTAAACCAATCTGTACTACTAGGCGAGGCTTTGCCAGTTGCAACAGGAGCTACCGTTCCTATTGGGCTGGATACAACTACTACTCCTCCTACTCCAATTTTATTTACAATGCCAGCTTTGGAATTAGATATTTTTCAACCTTCTGGAGATACTGTTTCAGAAAGACCTTTAATTATCTATCTACATACTGGAACATTTGCTCCAATTATTAGAAACGGAAATGCGACCGGTTCAAGAACTTATGATTATGCTACTCAAGTTTTTTGTAATCAATATGCTGCAAGAGGTTATGTTGTAGCAAATACAGATTATAGAGCTGGATGGAATCCTGCATTACCAACTGAGCCGGAAAGAGCGGCTAGTTTAATGAAAGCTGCTTACAGAGGTATTCAGGATGTAAAAGCTGCTATTAGATACTTCAGAATGGATTATGAAAATGGCAATACTTACGGTATTGATACTTCAAGAATTATAATTGTTGGTCAGGGAACTGGCGGGTGGATTGCTACTTGTTTAAACTCTGTTGACAAATTGGCAGAAATCCAATTGCCTAAATTTCTTGATCCAGTAACTGCTTTGCCTTTAATAGACACTGCCGTTATGGGTGACTGGTTTGGATATGGAGGAAACCCTGCTTACAATACGCCAAGTAATGTTGGCTATTCTAGTGAACACGATATGGTATTGAATATGGGTGGTGCTATTGGCGATCTTTCTTGGTTAGAAGCTGGAGACAAGCCAATTGCAGCGGTTCATGGAAACTTAGATGCAATTGCAAGGTTTACTACTGGTAATCTCTCCGTTTCTGGAGTTAATATTGTTTCAGATATTAGTGGTTCTCACGATGTAGTTGCAAAAGCAAATATGCTAGGAAATAACGATGCGATACCAAATCTTTTTGATCCTTATACTTTAGCTGCTAAAGCTGCTTCAAACAGCATAGTTGGAACTTTAGATTTTAGTGGTGACACTGTTGGTCCTTCTGCTGATAACTTATTTCCATTTGTAACTGGAAATCCTGGTGAAGGCGCTCCATGGGATTATTTTGATTCTATAACTGCAGTTGCATTAGCAGTTGGTCAAGGACTTCCTGCAATCGTTGGTATGGATGCCTATAACAGTAGCCTTGCTACAAATCCTGATGTAAGTGTCGCAAAAGCAAATGCATATATAGATTCTACTCTTGGATTCTTTTGTCCAAGAATTGTAAACACATTGATGCTTCCTGGAAATACTATGGGAATTCAAAGTGAAAAAATATCTGTAAATGTTTTTCCAAATCCAACAAGCGATTATGTTTCTTTCAATTCATCTACCAATATTAAATCAATTTCTATTTTTGATAACAATGGAAAGTTGATGGAGAGAATTAGTCCTAATAGATTTACTTTTACAATGGATTTAAAATCTTATGCTAAAGGAATTTACTATGCAGAAATTTCTAATGACAATCAAATTAAAACAGAAAAAATTATTCTCAGATAATTTCCTTCATTTAATAATATTAAAAGCCCCTTTTGGGGCTTTTTTTTGGTCTTATTTTTTAAACTAAATATAACCACTTTTCATAATTAATATATATTTGCCGACTAATTTCAATTTTTAATGGAAACAATAATTCAAATATCTCAATTCATAATGAGTCTCTCGTTATTGATTGTACTTCATGAACTTGGGCATTTTATTCCTGCAAAATTATTTAAAACGAAAGTTGAAAAATTTTATCTGTTTTTTGATTGGCCATTTTCTCTTTTCAAAAAAAAGTTTGGAGATACTGAATACGGTATTGGAATATTACCGTTAGGAGGTTATGTTAAAATAGCTGGAATGATTGATGAAAGTATGGACCAAGAGCAGCTAAATAAAAAGCCTGAAGAGTGGGAATTTAGATCCAAGCCAACTTGGCAAAGATTAATCATTATGGTTGGTGGAGTAACTGTAAACTTAATTCTTGGATACTTAATTTATATAATGATGCTTTTTGTTTGGGGGGATGGATATATTTCTAATGATAAGATTCCATATGGAGCACACCTAAGTAGCCCAGTTTTTGAATCTTACGGGTTTCAAGAGGGAGATTTAATTGTTGAAGTTGGTGGTGAAAAAATTATAGAATTTGGAACTGCAGAAAAAAGAATTTTAATAGATGGAGAAAGAAATATAAAAATTAAAAGAAATGAAGAAATTATTTCTTTAACGCTTTCTGAAAATATTGTAAGTGAGTTGCTTAAAAATAAAGGTGCAGGGATTTTTAAAGAATTAAGAACTTACAACACAATAGACTCCCTTGTAGTTGGAAATAATGCCATAGATGCAGGTTTTAATATAGGGGATAGTATTGTAGGAATTAACGGATTAAGCACACCATTTTTCAGAGACTTTAGAAATGAACTTGAGAAATATAAATCTCAAGAAGTAGAAATTTCTTTTTACAGAAATGATATATTAAAAACTATTAAAGTAAATACTAACGAAGATGGTATTATTGGGTATGTGATATATCAAAAATTAGCTAAAACAGTTTATGAATTTAATGAGTATTCTTTTTTAGAGGCTATTCCAAATGGAATTAAAAACGGTACCCAAACCTTAACCAATTATGTAAAATCTCTTTCATTGATTTTCAATAAAGAAGGGGCAAAGCAAATAGGTGGATTTGGATCTATAGGTAGTATGTTTGCCAACGAATGGGATTGGCGAAGATTTTGGGCCATGACTGCTTTACTATCGATAATCTTAGCATTTATGAATATTCTTCCAATACCAGCTTTAGATGGCGGGCATGTAATGTTTTTAATTTATGAAATGATTTCTGGAAAACCACCTAGTGACCAGTTTTTAACGAGAGCTCAAGTGGTGGGAATGGTATTGCTATTTTCTTTACTAATTTATGCCAATGGAATGGATCTATACAGGTTCATTAGTAGCTAAATTCTTACTTTTAAACATCCCTTTGGTCATAATCTTTTAATATATAAAAGGTTTTCTGGTTACTAACCATCTATTTTTGTAAAAACAAAAGAAATGGTTAAAAATATTTTTTTCTCTTTATTTTTCCTCTTTAGCTTCTTTAGTTCCTTAGGACAAAGCGTTCCAGAATACGATCAGTTTGAAGTTTACAAACAAGATAAAGACAATAAAATTTTAATCATCCCTTTTGAGAACAAAATGTATGCTTCTGCTATTGATAATGAAATTGCAGAATACAATAGGCTAAATTATTCAGCCATAAAAGAAGAAATGAAAAAAGGAATTTCTGAGCAAATTCTTCTCTCAATTAGCAATAAAACACCTGCAATCTCTTTAGAACACCACAAAGATTCCAACTCACAGATTTTAAATTATATATACAACAGTATTGGTTTAAAATATGAAAAAGTTAAATCTAAAGACACCATTGAATTGGAAATTAAAAAAACAGATTTAATAAAAGAAAGGTTAAATAAATTTGTTCACCAGACAAACCAACATCATGAAAAAGCAAAATATGATAGAGGAAATTTAAATAATGGAGAAATTCATACTTCAAATTACACCGAAGAAAGATTTATGAATGTTATTATTCAAAATCCAAACCTGTTGGAAGAATTGAGGAATAAGTACAGAACAAATTATTATATTTTCGTTAACGAATTTCATATTGGAAGAGCATTCTCTAGCCCGGGAAATATATATCTTAAAGAAAGACAAATAAGTACCCATTACACCGTTTTTAATCAAAGAGGAAAAGAGGTAGATGCAGGAGTTATTAGAGTTCAAATGCCGGAGGATGTATACAGTATAAATAAAATAAAAAGAGATTACATTTCTTCAATTGCAAAAGAATTGTGTTCTTTTATCCCTGGACCGAAAGTAGAGAAAGCTACTCTAGTTAAAGAGGCAGAGGACAACAAAAACTCAAAGAACCAAAGAAAAATTATTCATGGTGTCTTAGAGTAATTAGCCATTATTCAACAATACTGAATTTCTTTACCACTGTCTTGTTATTGATAAAAACAGACAAATTATAAACTCCTTTGGAGAGGCTTGGAATATTTACATAAACTCTTTCCACTACGGCAGAAAAACTATTTTCATAAACTGTTTGACCTAACATATTTACAACCTTTAAATTTCCAGTTTGATTTTTTGGAATTCTTACAGTAAATATTCCCGCATTCGGATTGGGGAAAATAACAATGTCTTGTAAGTCTTGGATGTTTTCACAACCATCTGTAAATATTTTAACTTCTGTTCTCTGGCTTTCACATAATGGATCGCAAACTTTCCAATTGAAAAAATAATAATACTGTTGTGTAGAAGTATTAATTGGATTAATCATAGACTTAGTTATACTTAATAATCCTGGAATTTCATACGGGAAGTTGGCTCCAGAATTAGCTCTAAAAAGATTTACTGGGGAATTTGGGGACAATCCTATTTTATAGTTATTCCCTGGAAATATAGTAGCATTAAGCTCTAAAGTGTGTATACCTGTATTGAAATTATTAAAGGTTTTTTCAAAAATAATTTGGTTACTACCATCTAAAATAATAATGGTTCTGTCCTGGTTCCCAGTAGATTTTACATCGACTGATTTTAAAGTCATTTTTTGAAAAACATCAAACAGTAAATAAGAATAATTGGAAGAAGTAGATCCATTACTAGGAAAATAATTTAATCCTGTAGAATAACAAGAAGTATCGGATAATTCAGAAACAAAAAAAGAAGTATCGTTATAAATTGATTCCGTAATTAATTCTAAACCTGAATGGATTTGATCAAAATCGTTTTCATTTATATACCAATTTAAATTATTGTATTCGTTGGTTTTCAAAGAAACAGAGTCCCCTAAACATATGTATTCGTCCTCTATGAATGGAGCATCGCTAAGAGTTATATTAAATGCATTCTGAACAGTTTTTGTATCTGTTCCATAATCATTGGTAACAGTTAGAGACGTATTATAGGACCCTAATTGATTGAAATACCTTCTAGCTGTTCTAGTTGTATCGTCTATTATTCCATCTCCATCAAAATCCCATGCCCAAGATTTTGGCACCCCCAAAGTAGCATCAGAAAATTGTATCTCCCCCGAACAACTATCTTGTTTTATAATTTCAAAGTCTGCATTTGGAGGAGAAAGACAAAGCAATGCATTGTATGCATTTATCCTCCCATCTCCTAAAAGGCCAGAATAAGAAGGATTGATTGCGTCAATATTATCACATGCGCTTTTCATACAGGATATTATTTGTTCATTGGTTGAGTTTGGAGAAAATGATTTCATCAAGCCCAAAAGACCCGCCACCATAGGTGCCGACATAGAAGTTCCGCTTTTTGTACCATAATTATTAAATGGTATTGTGCTTAGAATAGAGCTTCCTGGAGCAGAAACATCTACTCTAGACCCATAACAGGAGGAACCTCTTTTTGCATCTGATTGGGTAGTATTTGCTACACAAATAACCCCGTTATAGCAAGATGGATATCTTGGGTTAGATGCCAAGTTTTGATTAGAATTCCCAGCAGAAGCAACAATAATACTTCCTTGATTTTGTGCCATTTGAATAATGTTATAATTGGTGTTTGAAAAGCTTGAACTTCCCCAAGAACAATTGATTACATCTGCACCATTCAAAGCTGCGTAATAAACTCCATCATAAGCATTGTTGATAGTTCCATTGAAATTATTATCTCTAGTGGCTTTTACTGGCATTATAGAAATTCCAAAGCCAATAGAAGCAACTCCTGTATTATTATTGGTGTGGGCTCCAGAAATTCCAGCTACATGGGTGCCATGGTCTAGATTGGTATTTGGAGGATTAGGATTGTTGTCGTTGTCAGCAACATCATAGCCATTGTAGTCATCTACATATCCATTATTGTCATCGTCAATTCCATTGTTTGGAATTTCTAGATTATTGCTCCAAGTGACATTGATTAAATCTAGATGATTTATTTCTACAGCATCGTCTACCACTGCAACAACAATAGAATTAGATCCAGTTCCTAAATCCCAAGCATCAAAAGCTTGTATTTTAGTTAAATGCCAACAACTGTTTAGACTAGGATCATTTGGCTGAAAGTCCAAAAAATCTAAATATTTAGGCTCTGAATAATCGATTTCAGAAAAACTTTCCATTCTTCTAACTATTTTGTTTAAATCAGGATAATCATCTCTTAATTCCACTAAAAATGTCAAATAGAGGTTAGTAAATTCTTTTTTCTTACCAAAAGGTTGGCTAATATTTATTGCCCCTATAGAATCTAAAAAGTCTTTAAAAGGAAATAAATCCAGAGGAATATCTAGTGGATTATCTTCAATTTGCTTCCACGAAAATTTAGAGACATTATCTAAAGAATTTAATTTAAAATAGAGCTGATTTGAAGTTGTATTATTTAAAGTCTGCGAAAAATAAAATGAAGAAAGAAAAAGGCATAAAAAAAGGAGTAAATATTTAAAAATGCTATTCATTATTGGATATTTAAATTTTTAAAAAATTTCTCCAATTGGATTTCCGGTACATGCGTTGGGAAAAGCTGTTTTCATTATAATAGAATAAGTTGGTGCAATATCTATTATTTTTACGTTTCTGTAAATTTGTTTAGCATCAATATTGGCGCCATAGAAAAATAAAGGTACGTGAGCGTCGTAATTATAGTGGCTGCCATGTGTGGTTCCAGTTTTTGAATACCAATCAATAAATCCAGGGCTAAGTGTTAAAAAAATATCTCCAGATCTTTTTGGATGAAGCCCATTAATTAACATTTGTGTTTTATCGGATTTTAATGCATTTTTCAAGGTTCTTAAGTTGTAAGTATTATCAATATAAGGCTGTCTAATTAACCATTTTTTTGCCTGTAGAAAAACCTCGTTATCTGAAATATTAAGAGAATCTATTATGGGGTAATTTATATATAGTTGCATGTTGGCATACCTTTTTATTATTTCAGGCACTCCAAAAACTATCTCTAAGTTCTTGTTTAGCTGAGCCAACATATCTTTAGAGCTAAAAAGCCCTCCTTTTAATCTATTTTTTTCTACCTCTTCTATCGAAGATGTTGCACCATGATCAGATGTTAAAGACAAAACATAATTCTCTATGCCAACTCTTTGATCTAAAAATTGTATTAAATCTGCTATGTTTTTATCTAATTTTTGGTAAGTGTTTTTAATCTGTTCAGAGTCTGGTCCAAACTTATGACCAACATAGTCGGTGGCGGAAAAGGAAAGAACCAAGAAGTCCGTATGGTTATCCTGTCCCAATTTCTCATTCACAAAAAGCTCTTTAATAAAATCAAAAGTATAATCATTTCCCATAGGAACAGATTTTATGTAAGATGGTCCTAATTCTAAATATTTTTTGTGTAAATCATAGCTGAATGTTTTGCCTTCCCATTTGTCTTTTAAGTAAGACGAAATAGGATGATTTTCATGAAAATCTACCATCCATTCAGGAATATTTTTTCTGTAGAAACTACTTGTTATCCATTGCGACTCGCTGTTCAACCAATAAGCACCATCAGAAAGCGCTCCTGTGGAAAGAATTGCTCCTCTATCTTTAATAGAAACCCCAAAAACTTTAGATATTGAATCTTTTAATTTTAATTGGTCGCCAACAGTATTACACAATAATGCATCTGGAGACATTTGTCCATTACCTGGATTTGATTTTCCATGTGGTTTTTTACATAGACATATTGTTTGAGATTTCCAATCTCCTGCACAATATACAGGACTAAAATCGTTTCTTTTGTACCAATTATTTCCAATAATTCCATGGACTGAAGGAGTGGTTCCTGTATAAATACTCGCATGGCCTGGTCCAGTATATGTTGGAATGTAATTGTAATGAGTATTTCTACAAAAAACCCCTTCGTTTACTAGCTTTTTAAAACCATTTTCACCAAAATCTTCCCAAAACCTATCTACGAACTCGTATTTCATTTGATCTACCACAACGCTTACCAAAATTTTGGGAGTTTGTTGTGAAATCACTGCAAAAGAGAGTGAAAATAAAAAAATAGATAAAAGATTTTTCATTTGTAATTATCTTCTATAAAAGTAGTTAATTACGATAGAACTTGAGAGTTATAAGGAGAATATTTAAGTGATTGAAAAAATGTAGAATTACTTTTGTGCTCTTTTTCTTTCATGTTCTTTCAAGAAAACCTTTCTAAGTCTTATTTTAGATGGGGTTACCTCG
>Ga0209223_10000901_pt1 | contig 33770 bp, 28 predicted proteins | sample COG_06_FD_184750 | JGI IMG/M metagenome (GOLD analysis project Ga0209223, IMG submission 184750) | Pelagic Microbial community sample from North Sea - COGITO 998_met_06 (SPAdes) (version 2) | ecosystem: Environmental > Aquatic > Marine > Neritic zone/Coastal water | place: Helgoland, sampling...
TCGTGCACTAGTGGACTTCACCTTTCTCTTGCGGCCTCAGGTTTTGGTCCAGGAGATGAAGCGATCGTTCCGGCCTTTACTTGGATCTCCACTGCGAATGTGGTTGAGCATTTGGGCGGGAAAGTAGTTTTTTGCGATATTGATTTAAAGACCTTTAATATCGATGTAGATCAAATTGAATCTAAGATTACCGATCGAACGAAAGCGATTTTTCCTGTTCACCTATTTGGTCTTTCTGCGGATATGGATCCGATTCTTGATTTGGCTCGCAAATATAATTTATTTGTCGTGGAAGACGCTGCTTGCGGATTTGGATCGAAGTACAAAGGTAGGCATGTCGGCACTTTTGGAAATACGGGCTGTTTTAGCTTTCACCCAAGAAAAGCAATTACTACAGGCGAGGGTGGAATGGTCACGACAAACGATGGCGAACTTGCCGAAAAAATTAGAAGATTGCGGGATCACGGAGCTGCCATGACTGACCTTCAGCGCCATCTAGGAGCACGTCCCTATTTATTGGCTGATCATCCTGATGCTGGCTATAACCAAAGGATGACCGACTTGCAGGCTGCCATTGGGTCTGCTCAGATGGATCGTGCGTACGACATTGTTTTTGAAAGACAAGCACTTGCAAAAAAATATGACGATGCCTTCGCTAATCTTGATTGGTTGAGAACGCCTTTTCGGGGAGATGATTATGAGCATGGATACCAAAGTTACCCATGCTTGTTTATGCCTGAGGAAATTTCAGTTTCATCAATTGAGCAAATCAATGCCGGGAGAAATCAATGGATGGATGATTTACAGAAAACTGGTATCTCGACTCGTCCGGCAACGCATGCTGTTCACATGCTCAGTTTTTACAAAGAGAAATATAACCTTATACCAGAAAATTTTCCCAATGCATATGCGGCAGATCAATGTAGCATTTCCCTCCCACTTTTTCATGGAATGAAAGATGAGGAACAGAATTTCGTAATCGAGAAAGTGTTAGAATTTAAAATTTAATGTGTGGAATTGTTGGTCAGCTAAACTTTGATAATAGTCCTGTTTCTTCGGTTATTCTGAAGAAAATGACTGATGCTATTAAGCATCGTGGTCCGGACGGGGAAGGCCATTGGATTGATGGAAATATTGGTCTCGGCCATCGCAGATTATCTATCATTGATCTTTCTCCCGCCGGCCATCAGCCTATGATTTCTTCAGATCATCGATATGCTTTAACCTACAATGGTGAGATTTATAATTTCAAAGAATTGCGAGCTGAATTAGAGGCTAAAGGGTATTGGTTTCGTTCACAGACAGATTCCGAAGTAGTTTTGTATGCATTAGCAGAGTGGGGTAGTGATGCTTTGCTTAAATTTAACGGTATGTTTGCTTTGGCATTTTGGGATAGGAAGGAAAAACAACTTCTCCTTGCTCGAGATAGATATGGTATAAAACCACTCTATTATTATCAGGATGAAAAAAAATTAGTTTTCGGTTCCGAGCAAAAGTCAATTCTAGAGCAACCCGCATTCGATCGAAAAATTAATAAAAAGGCACTTCTTGAGTATTTCACCTTCCAAAATATTTTTACTGATCAAACGCTTTTAGAAAATATACATCTACTTCAACCTGGTTATTTTGCTACACTTGATGTCCGTAAGGACACGAAACTTCTCAAGCTGACCAGATATTGGGATTATCACTTTACAGAACCTGAAAAGCCTTATTCTAAGGAGGAATATCTTGAAGAATTAGACCGCTTATTTAAGCAAGCGGTCAATCGTCAGTTGGTTGGCGATGTTGAACTAGGAAGTTACTTGAGTGGAGGTATGGATTCGGGATCCATTACTGCTATTGCTGCATCTAATTTTTCAAACCTTAAAACTTTTACATGTGGATTTGATTTAAGTTCAGCTTCAGGGATTGAACTTGTGTTTGATGAAAGAACTAAGGCAGAAGCAATGTCAGCAAGATTCAAGACTGAGCATTACGAGATGGTTCTAAAGGCAGGCGATATGGAAAGATGCTTGCCAAAGCTTACATGGCACTTAGAAGAACCTCGTGTTGGTCAAAGTTATCCAAACTTTTATGCGGCTAAATTGGCAAGCAAGTTCGTCAAGGTCGTCATTTCTGGTGCAGGTGGAGACGAATTGTTCGGAGGCTACCCGTGGAGGTATTATCGTGGTGCTACAGCCAAAAACTTTGAGCAATATGTTGATGAGTATTACTTGTATTGGCAGAGGTTGATACCCAATAGCGTAATCTCTAAGGTTTTTGCGCCGATTTGGGATGATGTGAAAGATGTTTGGACCAGAGATATCTTCGACGATGTATTTTCCAATCACTCAAATTCTTTGGAAAAACCAGAAGATTTTATTAATCATTCATTATATTTTGAGGCCAAAACTTTCCTTCATGGCCTTTTTGTGGTGGAGGATAAGTTGAGCATGGCACACTCCCTAGAGACTCGCGTTCCATTCATGGATAATGACTTAGTGGATTTTGCTATGCAATGTCCCGTCGGTCTAAAGTTAAATAATCTTGGTGAAGTGATTCGGCTAAATGAAAACCAAACAGGAAGAAAAGCGAATCAATATTTTCAGAAAACCAATGATGGCAAGCAAATCCTAAGGGAAGTTATGACTCGATACATCCCTCCTGAAATCACAGAAGCCAAAAAACAGGGATTTTCATCACCTGATGCAAGTTGGTTTAAGGGGGAGAGTATTGAGTTTGTCAGACGCACTCTGCTCAATGATCGTTCCCCGCTTTTCGAGCTTTTAGACTTTAATTCTGTGAAACTATTGGTTGATCAACATCTCAACGGCGAAATGAATCGAAGACTATTAATTTGGTCATTGTTGAATGTACAAGAGTGGCTGAGATGAGCTTAATAGGTTTTATTTCAGATGCACATGGTAACAAAAGAGCTTTTGATCATGGAATCGACATTTTATTGGAACAAGGTGTCGAGTCGATTTTTTTTCTTGGTGATGCAGTTGGCTACATTCCTTCATCAGGAGTCTTGAATTCAATTGAACAACTTCGTACTTCCATAGTTTGCATAAAAGGAAATCATGAGAACATGTTGCTTTCAAATAAGTCACATATAGCTAATGATGAAGTATATAATTTAGGTGTCACAAGGGAAAAAATGACCGACAAAGATCTGAGTTTAATTTCAGCTTGGTCCGAAAAAAAAACTTTAAAGATCGGAGATTGTAATGTCTTAATTGTTCATGGAAGTCCAAGCGATCCCACCAACGGTTATATTTATCCAAGTTCAGATCTAAGTTGTTTTAGTCATGATGCAGATTGGGTTTTTACGGCTCATACACATCGTCCATTCATAAGAAATTATGCAGGTGTTGAATATGTAAATATAGGTAGTTGTGGGCTGCCTCGTGATGATGGCAGATATGCTTCAGTGGTAATTTTTAATTCAAAAATCAAAAATGCTCGCATAATCAGGTATTCAATAGAAGAAAGCTTATGTTACTACTTTAATAGGTATAATAATATACACTCGTCAGTGAAAGAATTGTCCTTTCGAAGAAGTAACAATTTAGTTGGGGAAATTTATGAATAAGAAACGCATTTTAATTACAGCAATAGGTGGAGGCGGGCATGGTGATCAAGTTCTCAAAGCCTTATTAATGCAACGAGACCGGTATGAAATTATTGGTGCTGATGCCAATCCCGAGTGTGCACAAGCTTCAAGCGTTGATCAATTTGTTCAATTACCTCTTGCTTCAGATGTAAATTATATCGAAATTTTGTTAGATTATTGTGAACGGCTGAAAGTTGATGCTTTGATACACGGCTGTGAGCCAGAATTGATACTCTTTAATAAATATCGAGAGTTGATAGAAGATGCAGGAATATTTTTGCCCATAAACAATTCACCATTGATAGAAATGTGCATGAATAAGGCCAAGACTAACTCATGCTTAAAGGATTTAGGCTTTCCTGCCCCCAAATATTTGAATGTAACATCTGAGAGCGAATTAACTGCCATCGATTGGTTTCCCGTTGTGGTAAAGCCAGCAGTTGGCGGTGGCGGTTCCGCAAATGTTTTTATCGCTCAAGATCCAAATGAACTGAGTGGATTGGCATCCTATCTTGGGCTTGGAGGAATAACTAAAGGCTTTATGATCCAAGAATACATAGGTACGCCAGAACAAGAGTTCACTGTAGGTGTCCTCCATGATCGTGATGGTCAATATATTAATTCAATTGCTTTGAGACGTCATCTGACAAGTGGCTTGAGTGTAAGAGCCAGTGTAGCTAATCGTACTGAAAAAAAAGAACTAGGAAACCGGCTAGTTATAAGTTCTGGCGTTAGTCAAGGCGATATAGGTAGGTTTCCTGAAGTTACTGAACAATGCCGCGAAATAGCCGATCGACTTGGTTCTTGCGGACCACTTAATTTTCAATGTCGTTATTTTGAAGGCAAGGTACATATCTTCGAAATAAACCCTCGTTTTTCAGGAACTACATCGCTAAGAGCAATGGTTGGGCTAAACGAACCTGATCTTTTGTTAAGAAAACACCTTCTTTTTGAAGAAATAGGTCAAGATTCCCCATACAAAGAAGCCACTATTTTACGCAGCTTGGTGGAGAATTATTGTTAGATAAATGTCAATTCTTTAGCATGATTCTTGTAACTGGTTCTGCGGGTATTGTGGGTAGTGCCTTTATGGAGTTTTTGATTTCTAAAGGGGTAAATACGATTGGTATGAATAGGGATCAGTTTGATTTATCTCAAGGTACTCCTCTTGTGAGATTTATTCAAAAACGACCAGATGTAATTATTCATCTAGCAGCAGCGGTACCTCATTCAGTCCGTTATCCCGACTCTGAATCCTCAGCGATTAAGACAAATTCTATAGATAAAGTAATCTTTAATGCTGCAAAAGAATGGGGTTGTCGCATTATTTATGCATCGACTTGTTCGTTATATGACAAAACGGTTCAGAGTGTTAAATTCGAGGACTCGCCTATTTCAGATAGTTTACAAAGCCCCTACATGAAGGCTAAATACGATGGGGAACAGATGTTTTCATCATTACCTTCTTATTCTATTCTTAGACTTCCTGCCCCAATTGGACCAAATTTACCTGACACTGTCGTGGCAAAGCGTTTTCTTTATGATGCTTTAATAACTAAAAAAATTTCCGTTTGGGGTACTGGAAAGCGTCAACAAAACTATGTTGATGTTTTGGATATTGCTAATGCTTTCTACAAAACTGCTTTTTCTTCATGCTGTGGAATTTTTAACATATCGGCCGAAAAACCCATAACTATGCTAGAACTAGCTAAGTCGTTTGTTAGTGTCATACCTCAATCATCTTATCAAACCAATGATGTGCATGACCCTTTAGAATTTGAATGTACTGATTATTCAAACACTAAAGCAAAGAAAACCCTTAACTGGTCACCTTCCATATCATTAATTGAATCTATCAGGACTATGCTTAAAAAGTTAAAGTGAAAATTTCGAATTTACCGTTCCACATGGGTGTTTCTACAACAAATGATAACCCATTTAAATTACCAAACACATTTCCTTTCTCTTTTTCTTATAACAAGGAAATAGGACTTATTTTTCAAGAATCGACACCTGAACTTTGTGGAATTCTAGAGAAAGCTTATCGGTGTGGGCAGTTAATTGGAACTCCTCTTGACGATAGTGCGTCAGGTAAACCTTACTCTGAAGACTTTCTTAGTTTTATTCAAAAGTTAAACCTGCCAATCGACAGCAAAGTTTTAGAAATTGGTGCAGGAGTAGGGTACCTTACAGGTCGTTTAAGAAGTTTCGGGATGCGCACTACTGCTATTGAACCTGGAAGTGGATATGAGAGTCATTTGATTAGAAATGGAATTAAAGTCATAAAAGATTTTTTCCCTACAATTAAAGTAAGAGACAAATTTGATCTAATTTTTGCTTATGCAGTTCTTGAGCATATTGAAAGTCCAATTGAGTTCCTTGGGCATGTTTGTGCACAATTAAAAACCGGAGGTCATGCTGTTTTTTCAGTTCCAGATTGTACTGATGAACTTTTAGCTGGTGACCCAAGTATACTTTTTCATGAGCATTTTAATTACTTTGAAGCTGGGTCATTATGTAGAATAATAGAGGCAGCAGGCATGTATGGGAGTGTTGTAAAGTCCGGCTTTGGCCGCTGTCTATATGTTATTGCTAGCAAAACTGAATTTCCTTTTTTTAGTTCAAAAATTAGTTTGGAGGCTTCTGTGCTCGAAAGTTATCCAGATCGTTGTAAAAGTTTGATAGAAATTGTTCGCAAGAAGATTTTGGAAATCTCTACGCTTGGAGAAGTTGGCATTTATTCTCCTGCCCGTGGACTAGCTTTTCTCGATAAAAGCGTATCTTTTCGATTTTTTGATGACGATTCAGCCTTATTAGGAAAGTTTTTACCTCCTTTCTCTAGTCCTATTGAAAATATGCATTCATTGATTAGTAACCCTGTAGAAACAATTATAGTCATGTCACGTACATTTGTTAATGTCATTAATGATAAGCTGAGAAAATCAGGATACCTTGGTAATGTTATACCATTAGAAGAGTTAATCTCATAAAAAAATATTTTGATGGATTTTCGATCCCAGCAGAGAATATGGAAGACCTGAAGGCAAAACCAGTATCTCACCTTCTTTTATTGAGTGCAGCATTTGGTGAAAGGATTCGTTATAGAATAAATGATAAAATCCCAATGCATCTAATGGAAATTAAATGTCTAAGTGATTTTATATTTTAGGAATGATGCATTTTACTGTGGATATAGATTGGGCACCTGAAGAGGTAATTGAGGATACACTTCATATATTTGAAGAGTTCGATGTTCCCTGTACCCTTTTTGCTACTCATAAATCTGAGGTTTTGCTAAACTCTAACTCTAATCTTTTCGAGATTGGTATTCATCCGAATTTTAATCCTCTTCTCAAAGGAGAAGGTGGTGACCCAGATACTATCTTGATCGACTTGTTGAATGTTTACCCTAAAGCATGCGGGGTTCGTTCACACAGCTTAACTCAAAACAGTTGGTTACTCACTAAGTTTAAAGAAGTCGGAATGCTTTACGATTTAAATCATTTCATGCCCTACTACAAATCCTTATCTCCATTTATGTTATGGTGTGGTTTGTTAAGGATACCTTTCAATTGGGAAGATGATTATCATTTCGCATTAAATTATTCTTTTGATGATTGTGGTATAGAACTTAGTGAAAATAACTTTAGCATTTTTAATTTTCACCCAATCCATATTTATCTAAATTCAGAAAATAATGATCGTTTTTTGAATGTGAAGAATGACATGGAAAACATAAAACTCTTGAATGAAAACAGAAATTCAGGAACCACCAAGGGGACTAGAGATATTTTGATAGATCTTCTCTCTCAATGTACCATGCAAACTTCTACGCCATTGAAGATGATTGATTTGTTCAAAGAGTATACAAATAAAAGTTAGAGTGTTTTGAATAGTTATTAAGATATGAAAGTAGCGATTATCGGGCGCACTGAAATCTTGTATGAAACGATTGAATTATTAAGGTCAAAGAACCATGAGGTTGTTTGTATATTAACCGCAAAAGAAGCTCCTGAGTATGAACGTACAGCACTTGATTTTAAGGAGCTTGCCCAAAACTTGAAAATCCCTTTTGCCCTCGGTTCGAAGATTTCTGATTTTCACGAATTTCTGAAGGCAGTTAATGCCGATATCTCCATAAGTATTAATTATTCAGGTATCATTCCACAATCTGTCATAAACCTTTTTCCACTTGGAATTCTAAACGCCCATGGTGGAGATCTCCCTCGTTATCGTGGTAACGCTTGCCAAGCTTGGGCGATTCTTAACGGAGAAGAGCGCGTCGGTTTATGTATACATAAAATGATAGGGGGTGAACTTGATAGCGGAGACATTATTACCCGTGAATACTTACCCATTGATAGTCAAACAAAGGTTACCCGTATAATGGAATGGATGGCAGCTCGAATACCCTCACTTATGCTGGAGTCGCTAGAGTTGCTCTCAGGTAATTCAAGTTATTTTATTGAACGACAATCTCAAAATCCCAAAGATGCATTAAGGTGTTATCCTAGGCGCCCTGAAGATGGTCGAATCCAATGGTCTAACCTTAGTGTAGACATACTTCGCTTAATCAACGCATCGAACAGACCATACGCCGGAGCATTTTGCCAATACGAAGAGAAGAAAATTATTATCTGGGATGCTGAACTGGTAGAGGATCAGGAGCTTTTCTGTGCTATCCCTGGTCAAGTGACGAAAATTGGTGACGGTTTTTTCGAGATTGCCTGTGGATCTGGCAAACTTCGGATTTTGTCGATCGAATATCGAGATCAAACCATTAAGCCGAGTGACTTAATCCGATCGATTCGTAAAAGGTTATCTTAGTGTGGTGTAATGTTTAAAAAACCTTTACAAATTGTAACTAGATTACTCTATATATCGTTTTTACCTGTTTTATTTTTGTTAGCATCAATATCGAGGTTAAAGAAAACTAAGAATAGACGACCAAGTTTAGTTTGGGGGAGTTTACCGATCATTAACAATTCATATTGGTCGTTTGCTATGTCATCTTTTGGCTACTTATCAAAGACTTATGTAAATTCTTATTACTCTATAAATAAGAGAGAAGATTGGGACAGAGTCTTAAAAGAAGAGTATATTTTTATTCCTAAATATTTTAAACCCCTGTTTGCTTTCGCAGATTCTTTATTTAAATTCGATATATTTTTTATATCCTACCAAGGATTTTTCTTGAATTCTACGCCCATCCAATTCTTTCAAGCACAAATATTAAAATTTGCAGGAAAAAAAATAGTCGTAATACCATACGGCTCAGACGCATACTCTTATCGTTATATTAGGTCAACTTCTTGGCTGCATTCACTTAATATTTCGTATCCTGCTGCTTCAAGGAAGCAGCGATCTATATCTAGAACTGTTGATTATTGGAACAGGTACGCGGATGCGGTAATTCCAGGCGTAATGGGTTTTGATGGTATTGGCCGCTGTGATGTTCTATCTCCTAGCAGTTTGGTTCTTGATCTTAAAAAATGGACAACTGGAAGAAACAAATCGAGTGCTAATGGAATGGATGCACCCGTAGTTGTTGCTCATTCGCCTAATCATCGTGGATGTAAGGGAACTGAGTTCATCACAAAAGCCGTTGATCAATTAAAAGAAGAGGGACTTAAAATTGAGCTAAGACTTGTTGAGGGAGTCAAAAACGATGAAGTTCAAAATATACTTTGTGACAATACCGATATTTTAATTGAGCAATTAATCTTTACTGGTCATGGGTTGAGTGGGTTGGAAGGAATGGCTTCCGGATTGCCAACGATTTCTAATCTTGAAGATGAGGAATATACACTTCCTTTGAGAAGATGGTCATATTTAGATGAATGTCCTTTAGTATCTGCTACACCCGAAAATATTGTAGATATCTTGCGGAAATTAGTTACAAATCCTCAATTAAGAGATGACTTGGGCAAAGCTGGTAGAAAGTATGTTGAGAAATATCATGGTTATGATTCCGCACACTATTTATTTTCTAATGTAATAGACTATATCTACGGTAAGAAAGAAAGTATAATTAATTTGTATCATCCTATTTTAGGAGATTACCCAAATCGATCACCTAAAATCGATCACCCTTTAGTTAAAAATCGGATTGTTGATTTGTGATTTTTAGGCGTTTAGCTAACGACTCAGTCATATATGGTGGTGCTGATTTTCTTAGTAAACTTTTTTCATTTTTTACTTTCCCCATTATCGCTGCAGTACTTTCACCAAAAATTTTTGGCACCTTAGAATTGATCCTAACTAGTACTGCACTTTTGGGTTTAATAATGAATTGTGGAATTAATAATTCAGTACAGAGATTTTACTGGGATAAGAACACAGGCAAAAACGACCAACCAACTATTGTGACAGCCGGTTTCATCTCACAAATATCACTCGGTATTGTTGCTGTTGTTTTGGTTTCACTCTTAATACCCTTTGTAATAACCTTTCCCGCGGTTGCAGAATTGTCTCTCACTTCTTATACACTATTTACTGCATTGATTTTGATGGCATTATCGCAATGGTCCCAGTTTATCTTGGATGTCATTCGTTTACATTTTACACCTTGGCGTTTTTTTTCATTAGCTTTGCTTTCTCGCGTAGTAAGTATCTGTTTTGGTTTAGTTGCTGTTGTTTGGTTGGGTTTAGGATTAAACGGTTTATTAGGTGCTCAAATATTAGTTCTTATTGTAGTATGTCCAATTGGTCTATTCATGATTCGTAAAGACATTAATCTTTTAAGAATTAATCTAGGATGGGTTAAGCAACTTTTACAATTTGGGTACCCCTTTATCTTTGCTGGATTAGCTTTCTGGTTATTCGGAACGATGGATCGATGGATGTTGGCTTCTATGAGTTCTGTTGAGGAAACTGGCACATATTCCGTTGCTTTTCGTTTTGCCTCTGTAGTGCTATTTGTGTCCACTGCCTTTGGCCAGGCATGGAGTCCCTTCGCTATGAAGATTCGTAAAGATCATCCAGCAAGTTATGCTACAATTTATGGTTATGTATTGTTACTAATAGTATTACTGATGACTATCGTTGGTGGTTTAGTAGCACTTTTTTCTGGCGAGGTAATAAGCTTAATGATGCCTCCAGAATACTTGTCTTCTGCATTACCTTTGTCTATCCTTTCTTTTGGTGTTGTTCTCCAATCCACTTTACAAGTTACAGCTGTAGGAATTTCTCTAGAGAAAAAAACCTTTATTTTTGCGCGTTTAAGTTGGCTAACCGCAGCGATTAATTTTGTTCTAAATTGGGTTTTAATTCCGATGTATGGATCATCTGGGGCTGCGATTTCGACTTTTATCTCTTATTTCGTCCTTACAGGTTGCTATTTTTACTTTAGTCAAAGCTTACATCCTATTGTGATTTCTTATGGAAGATTATTCGCTCTTCTTTTGTTAGGGTCAATCGTTGCAATTACATCATTAAGTATGATCGCAAATACTATTGATTGGGTAATTGTGGGTGTTAAACTTTTGATTGGGCTTGTATGCCTTGTTATTGGTTTGTTCACTATACCAATGAGTTCAATAAGAAAAATAATATGAAAAAGATTCTCATCACTGGTGCTCATGGTTTGCTTGCCAAGCATTTTATATCGAAGTACAAAAAACAATATCAAATTACTAGTACTATTCACAGAAATACTGATACTGAAATTCCTGATGTTGAACTTATAAATATCGACTTTGCAAATGATTGGAAAACTACAGATTTGCGCTCGAATATCGATGTTGTAATACACCTAGCACAATCATCCAACTATCGCGATTTTCCTAATAGTGCGGGAGATATCTTTGGGATCAATGTTGATTCTACTGCGAAGCTTTTAGAATATGCACGCAAAGCAGGTGCAAAGACCTTCATCTATGCTTCAACTGGTGGTCTATACGGTTCCGGTGAGCAGGCTTTTAAGGAAGACAGCAACATCTTACCTTTGAATGAATTAAACTTTCATTTTTCCAGTAAACTAAGTGGAGAAGCTATAGTTCAACCATACTCTGCATTGATGAATGTAATAATTATTCGTCCCTTTTTTATATATGGTCCAAGTCAGCGTCGCTCCATGCTAATACCTAGACTTTTTGATAGCATTAAAGCAGGGGAGGAAATTAAAATCCAGGGCCAGAATGGTATTAAAATAAATCCAATTCATGTAAATGATGCTGTATTGGCATTGCGCAAGGCAATCTTTCTCGAAGAAAGTAATACATTTAATTTTGCGGGCAAAAATATTTTCACTATTAGACAAATCTGTGAGGGTATTGGAGAATACCTTGGCGTTGTTCCAAAGTTTCATCTTGAGGAAGTGAATAGCGAAGACCTGATTGCAGATATTTCTTTAATGATGAACGATTTGCATACTCCAACTTATAACCTTTTAGAACATATCTCCGATGTCGCAGTTCAATCTTAAAAATTATAAGAATCTGCTGCATTATGCCAAAAATGCCGGATATAACTTTGTTTTTTTCGATCAAATCAGTAATTTTTCTCACAAAGATCACTCCGGATTTGGTACAAATATTGTAGATTGCAATCAGTCTGCTAGTTTGCTTTTAAGGCATGATATAGATGCTGACCTAAGTGCTGCTTATAAAATGGCAAAGGAAGAGGCCGAGATTGGTATCCAATCGACTTATTTTTTAATGTGGAGATCCCCTTGTTACAATCTTATGAGTCGTTCGAACCACCAGTTTGTTGAATTAATTTTGGAGATGGGGCATCAAATCGGTCTGCATTATGACCAAGGTTTTGATGCCTTGAGAAATTCGACAACTGAGGACACATCGTTGATGGTAAAAAAGCAAGCGGATTGGATGGAAGATTTATTTAGTACTAAGATTTTTTCTGTGTCTTTTCATCAACCAAGTAGTTCCTTACTGCAAGAAGGAGTTGACTGTGGAAAAAGGATAAATACTTACGACAGATTGAAGCTCGCGAATTATAAATACATAAGTGATTCAAATAGAGTTTTTCCAATATGGCAGAATTCGTCCTACGAATCTAAAAATGGTTCATCTGTCATGGCAATAGCAGATCTTTTTCCTACCAATGTGCAACTTTTGATACATCCTATGTGGTGGGTATATGATTCTGAAACAACTGAAGAAGTATGGGACTCAGTAGTTGACTGTAATGTAAAGCATACTTTAAGACAACTAACCGAAACAGAACGAGCATATGGTCCACAACGTGATATTTTCGTTTCTCCAAGAAAATAATAACTTATTTTCGAATTTAGATTAGAAATATTTACTTCAAAACAAAAATTTTTGATTTTGAATAGCAATTAAAGATGAAAGTTTTCATAGGACCTCATGAAATAGCCGGTTATTATTCCAACTTATCAAAAGGTTTCAAAGCTTTAAATGTTCCATGTGACTACATTACATATAACCAACATAAGTATGGATATGGTGGTGAAACTAAAAAGCCAAAACTACTTATAATTTTAGATAAGCTAACAAGAATTTCAAATAAAAGAGATGGCATTTTCCGCTTTATATTATCATTATTATTTCGTTTCTTTTGTGAAGTCATTAGACTTATAATAGCGTTAAAAATAATATTTTCTTACGATGTTTTTATTTTTGGTTTTGGTAAGTCATTAATGAGAAATAATATTGATTTAATTTTTTTAAAGTTTTTAAAAAAAAGGGTTATATCAAATTTGTCTCATGGTGCAGAAGCTAGGCCAACTTTTATAGATGGAGGATATCAATCATTCGAAGGAAATCGTATTAATATTTCTTTGTTAAAAAAATATAATTCAAGAAATAATAAAGTTGTTTCCTTTCATCAAAAGTATGCATTTGCGGTAATTGGTGCACCTTTTTCAACTTCACATTTTGCAGTCAAACCGTTCATTAATTCCTTAATGATTGGAATTCCTTACCATAATTATAAACTAACACTCAAAAATAATAATTATGATTCAAGTCAAAAAAGTTCGAATATTATCAACATTTTACATTCACCAAGTCATGCTGCCGCCAAAGGTACAAAAATAATAATTAATGCAATTGAAAGATTAAAGGAAAAAGGTCTAAATATCAATTTATTATCGTTACAGAATGCCAGCAATGATCAAGTTATTAATGCAATACTAAAATGTGACTTTGTTGTTGATCAAGTGTACTCAGATTTGCCAATGGCTGGGTTGGCCACTGAAGCTGCTTTTTTTGGAAAACCTTCAATTGTAGCAGGTTACAGACTGGAGGAACTTCGTCAGTTAATTCCACAAGAAAAATGGCCTCCATCTAAAATCTGCCATCCTGATAACATTCAAGAGGCTATTGAAGAATTAACATTAAATGCTGGTATCAGATTAAAACTTGGCGAATCTGCAAAACTTTTTGTGAAAACTCAATGGCATCCTACCATTGTTGCCCAAAAATATTTACAAATTATCCATAATAATATTCCGGAAGAATGGTTGGTAGAGCCCTCTTTAATAAATTATATTGAAGGGTGTGGACTATCACTTGAACAATCCAAAGCAAATATATTAGATATGGTTTCTAGCTTCGGTGATTCTTCCTTGGAATTATGCACTCGTCCAAATCTGAAAAAAGCCTTCTTAGATTTCTCAAGAAGTTAGTATTATTAATTTTTATTACTGATGTTTTTTGCCTGTTATTATTTTGTTATTTGTAAACCTTTTTCTAGTTTTTAAATGTGTGGAATTTTTGGCATTTTATCAAATAAGCAAAGTTATTCACTTGATTACTTTGAGAAAACATTAAATTCTGTGGCACAAATTCTTAGACATAGAGGTCCAGATCATTTTGCATTTGAAACATTAGATATTTCCTCATCTTCGAATCGAGAGCAATCATCATTATCACTGGGGCACACACGATTGTCCATAATTGATCTTTCAGATGGTGGCCATCAACCAATGTCTTCTGCTGACGGTAGATTCATTATAGTATTTAACGGTGAAATATATAATTTTAAGGAATTACGCACAGAACTTTCATCAATAGGCTATGAATTTACTACCGAATCTGATACTGAGGTTTTATTGCATGCTTGGGCTGAATGGAATTCAGATTCACTTTCCAAATTGGTTGGTATGTTTGCCTTTGCTATTTATGATAAAGTAAAGCAAACATTAACACTCGTTCGTGATGCATTTGGAATAAAACCTTTATATTATTGGCAGGGAAACGACACTCTGTGTTTTGCATCTGAAGTTCAAGCATTAATTAAGCTATTGCCTGAAAAGCCTAAACCAAATTTAGTTGTTGGCTATAAATTTTTATCTCATGGAACTGTAGATCGTGGGGATGACTCATTTTTCGAAGGCATTAAGCATTTGAAACCTGGACACATATTGGAATTAAATATTGACTCAACTATAGAAAATAAAATTTCGAGATGGTGGAACCCTAGCATTGAAGAGAATCAAGACATTCGGTTTGATGATGCAAAAGAGATAGTAAGGGAAAAATTTTTAAGAAATGTAAGATTGCACTTACGTAGCGATGTACCTGTGGGTGCTGCTCTTTCCGGTGGTATTGATTCGTCCGCAGTTGTATGTGCAATGAGATATTTAGAGCCTTCCATGGAACTCAATACATTCAGCTATGTTGCTCGTGATTCTACGAAAAATGAAGAAATTTGGGTTGATTATGTTAATGAGTATGTAGGTGCTAAAAGTCATAAAGTTACCATTGAAGGTAAGGAAATGTTTTCAGATTTAGAAACTTTAATTGAGCTACAAGGCGAACCTTTTGCCAGTTCTAGCATTTATGCTCAATACAAGTTATTTCAAAAAGTAAGGGATGCCGGTGTAATTGTTAATTTAGATGGTCAAGGTGCAGATGAAATGCTTGCAGGTTATTTCGGATATCCTCATGCTAGATTTGAAAGTTTAATTTCAGAAGGAAAAGTAGTTGATGTTTTCAAACTATGGAATGAACTAGGAAATACCTTCGGTAGTAAACCAACCAAAGCTTTAATCCAGACTTTGCTACCTAACATCTATGAGGAACTTAGATCATGGAGAGATAAAGATTTTGATAGAAAATTCTTAAAAGAAGATTTTTGTTCATCAGTAAAAGTGAATCGAGATTATAGGACAAAAATTTATTCTAACCGAGCGTTGTGCCATTGTTTAAAAAATGCTTTAAATGGTCATAGGGGTTTGGTTCATTTATTGAGATATGAAGATAGGAACTCAATGATTCACTCGGTAGAAAGTCGGGTGCCTTTTTTAACAACAGATTTAGTAGAATTTTTACTCACTTTACCGGAGGATTTTCTTTTATCTAATAAAGGTACAACAAAATATATTTTCAGAGAGGCAATGAAGGGAATCGTTCCGGATAGGATTCTTCAGAGAAAAGATAAGATAGGATTTGAAACACCAGAAAAACACTTTCTTGTTTCACGAAAAAAAGAAATTATTAAACAGATAAATCTAATTGATGAAGTACCTTTTTTTGATAGTAGTAAAATAATAAAATATTTAAATAATATAGACAAATTAAAAATGCATGAATTTTCTGAAATATGGAGAATATTAAACTATTTCAATTGGTATAAATTAAACTTTTAGAAATCCAATCATTTTAAAAGATAATATGTGGTAGAATATACCTCAAAAACTGTAAAAGAAATTTCTTATTTTCTAAATTTACCATTCGAAGGTGAGAATATTTCTATTAATGGAGTTTCTCCCTATAATGATTTGCAACCTGGAACACTGTCTTTTACCAATGCAGATGTTATTGATAAGGATATTTGTGCACTTGTTCTTTGTAAAGAAACTGCTGTTATCGAAACAAATAATATTACAGTTATTCGTGTTCCAAATCCTAGGTATTGTTTTGCAAAAATATCTTCCGAATATTTAGCTAAGTCCTTAGACTACACTATTCACCAATCTTCTATTATTGATCCAAGTGTAGATCTACCAAAAAATATAGAGATTGGTGCATTCTCATTAATTGAGTCTAGTGTCAAAATAGGATCAAACACAAGAATTGGTAGCAATGTTATAATTCGTAAAGGTACACAAATCGGGAATAACTCTGTGATAAAATCTGGGGCAATTATTGGGGATCAGGGATTTGGTTTCGGTTTCTCAGATGATAAAACTCCACAACGAATTCCGCATAATGGTGGAGTGATAGTGGGTGATAATGTTGAGGTAGGTTCAAATAATGTTATATGCTCAGGCACTTTTAATCCTACAATTATAGAGGATAATGTAAAATTAGACGATTTGGTTTTTATTGCTCACAATTGTAAAATTGGAAATAAGACAATGATCGCCGCTTGTGCTCAACTAAGTGGAAGCGTTTCAATTGGGTCTTCATGTTGGATCGGACCAAATTGTTCCATAATAAACAAAGCAAAGATCGGGAATCATGTAACTGTAGGTATCGGTTCAGTAGTTACAAAAAACATTGAAGATAATTTTAAGGTTATGGGGTTGAATGCTTTGCCTCTGAAGGAACTTGTAGGGTTTAAAAAAAGAATGCGCTCTAAAAATTAAATTTTATTTCTGAAAATTCTATACATTTAATTTAATGAAAAAATCTTCATTATTGATGTGTTTAGCCGACCCTTCAGGTAGTCCAAGGCCTAGCAGAATGATAAACTTATTAGATAAATTAGGTTATTCTGTTGATGTATTAGGTTTTAAAGCGAAAGGTAAAATAAATGTTAATAATTTTTTTACAATACCTGAATATAATCAAAATAAAATTATAAATGTACAGCGTTACTTTTACAGAATTTCATCTTCAATATTATCTAGATTTGGTAATGCTTTTAAAAATTTATCAATTTATTTTAATAATAAAAGCTATCGGTTTGAATCTCTTTATAATATTCAATTTAAAAAAAATTATAATTTAATAGTTGTAGAAGATTTATATTTATTGCCGTTTGCATTAAGCGTCTGCGATAAAGCAAAGATTCTATTTGATGCTCGAGAGTATTATCCGAGGCAACATGAGGATAGTCTCATATTTAGGTTTATCAATAAACCAATAGTCTTAATGATTTGTAAAAAATACTTAGACAAGTGTGACTATCTAGTAACGGTTTCAACTGGAATAAAGTCGGCTTATCTTGCTGATTTTGGAGTAAACATGAGTGTCTTAAGGAGTGTTCCAAATTATAAAGAAATGACCATTAAGAAGACATCAAAAGACATAATTCGAATGGTTCATCATGGGGTTGCAAACAAAAATCGAAATTTGGAAAACATGATAAAAATTGTTCAGAATTTAGATCAAAGATTTACTCTTGATTTTTATTTAGTTGGTAATCTTTCTCATGTCGAAAAATTAAAAAAAGCGGCTGCTGGTTGCGAAAGAATTAACTTTTTAGAACCAGTAAGTTATGAAGGTATAATTCCAATGTTAAATAATTATGATATCGGCTTTTACTATCTTGAACCAAATGGTTTTAATGTGACCTATTGCTTACCAAACAAACTTTTTGAGTTCATACAAGCGAGACTGGCTATTTTTGTTGGTCCATCGCCTGATATGGCTGAGTTGGTTAATGAATTTGACTGTGGATTTGTCTGCGATGAATTTTCAATTGTTTCAGCCGTTAATACATTAAAAAGGCTTAACAGTGATCAAATTGATAGAGCTAGGGTAAACAGTGATAAAGCCTCAAGAGTACTTTGCTATGAAAAAGAAAGCGAAAAGATAACTAAATTACTATCGTTAAACTAGTTTTAATCTCAAATTTCAAAAAACATTAAATAATTTATATCATAATGAAAAATAGCAATAATGTCCTAGTTTTAGCTCCTCATACTGATGATGGTGAATTCGGTTGTGGTGCAACAATTGCAAAGTTTGTTCAAGAGGGAAGAAGGGTTATCTACGCAGCATTTTCAGCTGCAGAGCAATCCGTATTACCTCATCTTCCATCAGATATTCTTCGAACTGAAGTTCGAGAGGCTACAAGTTTATTGGGGATAAAGCATGAGGATTGTTTAATTTTGGATTTTGAGGTTCGCAGATTTCCAGAAAATCGTCAGTCAATTTTAGATCAAATGATTAAACTTCAATCAACTTACAATCCTGATTTAGTTCTTCTGCCTAGTTCACACGACACACATCAGGATCATCAAACAATTTCACAGGAAGGATTTAGGGCATTTAAAAAAACTACTATGCTTGGTTATGAAGTACCGTGGAATAATTTAGAGTTTCGGACAAATTGCTTTATAAGTTTTTCGGAGGATTTGCTAAAAAAGAAGATTGCGGCACTGAATGTCTATGAGTCTCAAAAGCATAGGTCATATGCAAACGCTGAATTTATAAGAAGTCTTGCAGTTACACGAGGAGTTCAAATTGGTAAAAGTTTTGCAGAATGCTTTGAGGTTATTCGGTGGGTAATAAAGTAAGTAACTTACTTAAAAACTTTTAAACATCAAAGACTTCCTTCATAGTAAATAAAATCAAATTGCATAAATTACTAGTAAAGGCGTTCTTGTTTTTTGGTTTATTTCCATTTGTTTCTCCATTTCCAATACATACTGATGTTCAGCCAGTATCTTTGCTACTTGCTTTGTTTATCTTTTGTATTGATTTCATTTTTTTAAAAGTACGACTTAATAGAGTTGAAGTATTTTTTCTAATTCTAGCAATATTTTCATTTGTTTTTATTGGAGTAGTTGGTGATTTTGAACTCCGTCATCGAGTTGGTCTTTTGTTTGCTTTTGTTATTTATTATGGAGTTAGAAGATATCATAAATACTTAACTGGTGGTATTCTTCTGGCTGCTTCCATTTTTAATTTTTTAGGTGTTCTTTGGCATTTTTTCTCACCGTCGAGTTTTATTCCTTTTGCGAGTATTTTTACCAGAGCTATCAAAATAACTGAGATAGGAGCGAGAGGTGCATCAGGATTCGCTCCTGAAAACAGTTTTGCTGCCGCACTTGCTTTAGTTTACATAATTCTCAGTATTTACCTTATGAAAAAGGAAATCATTAGTAGATTATCTCATAAATTAGTTTTTGTTTTATCTGCTTGCGTTATTTTATTATCCCAATCTGGGCTCGGTTATGTTATAGGTTTAATGCTTGTATGCATTAATTTTTTAATAAGTACTAATTTTAAAGCAAAACAAAGAATCTCCGCATTAGTAGTTTTTACATTGGTTACTTTCTCGTTTTCGCAATCTTCATTTATTGATACCCGCGGAGGTCAACTCATAAAAGTTTTATTTCAAAACCCAAGCTTACTTTTGCTCGATGGTTCATTGGGCGAGAGATTTGTTGGAATACATGTTGGAATAACTTCATTGTTTCATTATCCAATTGGTAGTGGTGGGGGTAGTTACCCGGTCATTGCAAGAGAAATGAATTCTAAATATAACATCTTAAAATATCACCCAAACGCACGAGCAGGGCAATTGGATGGAACAGTGTCAGCATTTGGGCGTTACACTACAGAATTAGGTTGTTTATTTATTTTATTTATCGTCGTCCTATTATCTAAATCTTTTGCCCGAACAACATTTCCATTACTTGCTTCCACCCTTGCTTGTCTTTTTATTATGGCGTCTTTTTCAATCACATTTCCGCCAACATATATTCTGCTAGCGTTTTCATCTTTAAAAACTGAAAAAGGTCTTTAATTAATTCTCGAAGATGGTAAAATCACTTAAAAATTTTACTAGTAATTTGAATTGTAAAAAAAGTTCAAATTGAATGTTTTGTACATTCATCATTGTGGTGTATGGGGAGGTGCTTCTCGAAGTTTGTTTCAAGCAGTAAAGCAAATTCAAAGAAAATCAGTTAACCCTTTCTTAATTTGTCCATATGGGAATGTAAATGAAATTACTAAATCATTAAAAATTCCTACCATAAATGTTCTCGGAATCAGTCAATTCGCAAATCAAAAGTTAGGTGACTATTTCGGTCATCGTTGGTTACTCTTACTGAGAGAAACATTTTTCATCCCATTCTCATTTTATGCGCTAATTATTGCTAAAATTAAATGGGGGCGAAAAATTGATTTAATTCATGTAAATGAATACAGTCTTATATTCATTGGCATAATTACAAAATATCTCTTTAGAAAACCACTTGTAATTCATGTTAGGTCAATACAAGCCACAGAGCATGTTTTACGTTGTTGGTTTTTAGATCTCTTAGCGAAGCTATTTGCTGTTTCTGTAATAGCAATAGATCAGGCAGTTGCAAACAGTTTATCTAATTCAGTTGTTACTACAGTAATCCACAATGGAGAAACACCAAAAGACACTATTAAGACTGGTGTAAAAACTGCTGCAGCACATGAGATTACCTTTGGGATCGTGGCAAACTTTTTAGCATTTAAAGGGATATATGAGTTTGTGGAAGCCGCCAAAGCTTGTGTTAGGGAAAAGGGGGTTTCAAACGCAAAATTTATGATCTTTGGTGATAATCATCGACAGCAAAAAGGGTTTAAGGCTTTTTTGTTCAGAAAGCTTGGCTTCCTGTCAGATGTAAAAAAAGATATTATTAATTATATCGAGAAAGAAAATTTAATAGAGTTTATTGAACTAAAAGGTTTTGTTGCTGACATTAAGGACATTTATGGACGATTTGATGTCTTGTGCTTTCCCTCTCACCTTAACGCTGTTGGCAGACCTGTTTTTGAGGCAGCCTTTTTCGGTAAACCTAGCATTGTTGCATTTCGAGACCGATCTGAGGATGAAGGGATTATTCACCAATCAACAGGGTTGATCATTCGCGAAAAGGATCCAGGAGATCTGGCAGATGCAATGTTGTATTTTATCCGGAACCCTCATTCTGCAAATAAAATGGGAATTGCTGCAAAGAAACTTGCTGAAAACAAATTTAATATTGAGAAAAATGCAGAGAAATTGCTCAAAATTTATCAGCAAATAAAATAATTATTCTTAAAGATTTTTCATATGTGCGGAATTGCCGGTTATTTTACTAGAAATCATAAAGAGAATTTAAATTCTAGTCTTGAAGATGCCCAAAATGCTATTATTCACAGGGGGTCTGACGGTTCAGGTTTATATATAAATAATCATGCTGGAATTGGTTTAGCACACACGCGTTTAGCTATTCAGGACTTGTCTCCTCTGGGGCACCAACCAATGAAAAGCAATAACGAAAATACAGTTTTAGTTTTCAACGGAGAAATATACAACTTTAAGGAATTACATACTGAATTACTTTCGATGGGTGTTAAGTTTTTAGGACACTCTGATACAGAAGTTCTACTAAATCTGTATTCAGTTTTTGGTGAAAAGATGCTACATAAACTTAATGGTATTTTTGCTTTTGCAATTTGGGATAACAATCTTCGGAAATTATTTTTGGCCAGAGATGCTTTAGGAGTTAAGCCTCTTTATTATTCCAAGATAGGTGACAGGTTTGTATTTGCCAGTGAGATTAAGTCCATGATGCATGTCTTAGATGATCCTGGACCATTGGATTACTCAGCGATTGATAGATACTTAAGCTTCTTGTGGTGTCCAGGAGAAGGCACGCCATTAAATTGTGTAAAAAAACTATTACCCGGACATGCAATGTGGGTAAGTGAAGCACAAATAGAACGCAATTGGTCTTGGTATCAATTGCCGGTTTTTCGTAAAAAAGTTACCGCACCACGCAAGAAGTCTTCTTTAATCGAAACGACTTGTGACTATCTAAGAACTGCTGTACATCGACAATTGGTTGCGGATGTACCTGTTGGTGCTTTCTTATCGGGTGGTTTGGACTCAAGTAGCGTGGTTGCATTTGCTCGAGAAGAGAACCCGGATATCAGATGTTTCACTATCGAATTTATTAATTCTGATAATGAGGGAATGGTTGACGATTTACCATATGCAAAGCGTGTCGCTAAGCATCTCAATGTTCCCTTGGACATTGTTCGCTTGGATCCAGTTCATATGGCTGAGGATCTTCCAGATATGGTGTCTTATCTTGACGAACCGCTTGCCGATCCCGCCTCATTGAATGTTCTGTATATAAGCCGTCTTGCTAGGCAAAATGGAATTAAGGTGCTTCTGTCTGGTGCTGGTGGAGATGACTTATTTACTGGTTATCGAAGGCACAGAGCACTTTCTTTGGAGAAGTACTGGAAGTGGCTTCCTAATTCCATTCTTTCTTTTTTAGAATCAACCGCTGAAAATCTTAACACAACTAATCCTTTGTTGCGCAGATTTAGAAAACTTTTCAATGGTGCTAAACTTAAGGGTGATAATCGTCTAGTAAACTATTTTCGTTGGATTAATCGTTCTGACTTATTTGCTCTTTATACAACTGATTTTCGTTTGGAATTATCTTCCAGCGTGTCTGAAGAGCCAATGATTGATTTTCTGTCAAATTTACCTTCAGAGACAGAAGATCTTGAACGATTGTTAGCACTCGAGCAGCGTTTTTTTCTGACTGACCATAATCTTACTTACACTGACAAGATGTCGATGGCAGAAGGGGTCGAGGTAAGAGTTCCTTTCCTAGATTTAGATCTCGTAGAGTTTGCCTCCCAAATCCCTTCCTATTACAAGCAAAGAGGCAGTGAAGGTAAATGGATACTGAAGAAGGCTATGGAACCTTACTTGCCTAGAGATGTAATTTATCGTTCAAAGACTGGATTTGGTGCACCATTAAGGCGTTGGTTAAAAGTAGAATTGAAAGACTGGTTAGCTGAAACTCTGTCCCCTCAAAATTTGAACAATAGAGGGTTTTTTGAACCACAAGCTGTACAGCGTTTAATCAATGACAATGAATCTGGTCGAGTTGATGCTTCTTATACTCTCTTTTCTTTGGCTTGTATAGAAATGTGGTGTAAGAATTTTCTTGATAAGCCTGTGGCTCAAAACTCTATCCAATAAATACACATCAATAATGAATAATTTAAAGAAAAATGTTCATGATTTCTGGAATAATGCAAGTTGCGTTGAAGATCTTTATCTGCAAAACACTGATATTAGTGGTTATACAAAGCAAGCTCAGGAACGCTATCGCTTGGAACCATATATTATCCCTTTTGCTGGCTTCAAAGAATCGAAAAACAAAAAGGTCCTTGAGATCGGAGTAGGATTAGGTGCGGATCATCAAAAATTTGCTGAAACGGGTGCAGATCTATTTGGAGTTGATCTTACTGAACGAGCAGTAGCACACACTCGTAGAAGACTTGAATTGTTTGGCCTTAGTTCAGCACTATGTGTTGGTGATGCAGAAAATCTCAAATTTGATGATTCTAGTTTCGATCATGTTTACTCGTGCGGTATATTGCATCATAGTCCTAAAACACCTAAGGCAATTAATGAGGTGTACCGCGTCCTTAAAAAAGGTGGTACAGGTTCAATTATGATATACAACAAGTGGAGTATGGTTGGGATAATGCTTTGGCTTCGTTACGCTCTTTTAATTGGGCGTCCTTTTCGAAGTTTTTTGGATGTTTATGCGAATCATTTAGAAAGCCCTGGTACCAAAGCATATTCTTACACTCAGGCCAGGGAGTTGTTTTGTAAATTTTCACATGTTTCGATTTCCTCGCCTTTGACTCATGGTGATTTGCTGGAGTCTGATGTCGGACAAAAGCATAGAGGTGGTTTTCTTAGAATAGCAAAGTTATTTTGGCCTCGTTGGTTAATTAAGAGAGTTTTGCCAAATGCGGGATTGTTTATGATGGTAAAATTACGAAAGTAGCTACTAAATTACCTTACATTTGAAACAAGTTCTACAATCGCTTAAAACAGGTATCACTGAGGTAGCCGATGTTCCTGTGCCAAGAACTTCACGAGTTGCCTTATTGATTAAGACCTCGCAAACCCTTATATCAGCTGGCACTGAGCGGATGCTGGTTGATTTTGGCAAGGCTGGATGGATTGAAAAAGCAAGGCAGCAGCCCGATAAGGTAAAAATGGTGTTAGATAAAATTAAAACAGATGGTCTAAAACCAACATTAGATGCAGTTCTTAACAAATTAGATCAACCTTTGCCCGTTGGATATTGCAATGTGGGCGTTGTAGATGAAGTTGGGGGTGGAGTTTCAGAGTTTAAAGCAGGTGAGCGAGTGATTTCTAATGGTAAGCATGCAGAAGCAGTAACAGTTCCAGTCAACCTCTGTGCAAAGGTTCCGGATGCAGTTTCTGACGAAGAAGCTGCATTTACTGTTTTGGGAGCGATCGCATTGCAAGGTATTCGATTGGTGAAGCCAACATTGGGGGAAACGATTGTAGTTACCGGCTTAGGCTTAGTAGGATTAATGACAGTTCAATTACTCCGTGCTAATGGTTGCCGCGTTCTAGGTATTGATTTTGATAAAGAAAAATTACAAATGGCCAAGAATTTTGGTGCAGAGGTTGTAGATCTTTCTGCTGGTCAGGATCCGCTCAAAATTTCTAATTTGTATTCAAGAGATAGGGGAGTGGATGCTGTGATTGTAACTGCGGCGACCAAAAGCAGTGAACCAATTCATCAAGCAGCTTTGATGTGTCGAAAACGCGGTCGCATCGTCTTAGTAGGAGTAACCGGTCTTGATTTATCCAGAGATGATTTTTTTAAAAAGGAATTAACTTTTCAAGTATCGGCCTCTTATGGTCCTGGAAGATATGATCCAAATTATGAAGAAAAGGGGCAAGATTATCCGGTTGGGTTTGTTCGATGGACAGAACAACGAAACTTTGAGGCAGTTTTAGATATGATGGCTGCTGGATCATTGGATGTTAAGCCGCTTATTTCCCACCGCTTTTCTATTGATGATGCTGAGAATGCTTATGAATTAATTAGTGGAGATTCTCCATCGTTAGGAATTTTATTAGAATATCCGGGACTAAAAATTACGAAAGAGTCTAGAGTAGTTAATTTTAAAAGCTATCCAAGTAATTCCGATTCTACTAAGAAATCTGGTGTTAGTTTTATCGGGTCTGGAAATTATGCGACTAGCTCCTTAATACCAGCGTTTAAAAAATCTGGTGCAAAACTCATCAATGTAGCTTCTGCAAATGGAGTTAGCGGTATGCATGCTGGAAGAAAATTTGGATTCGAGAAAACTACGACTGATAATGATTCCATTTTTCAGGACACAAAAACAGATGCGATTGTTATAACCACCAGACATAATAGCCATGCAGATTTTGTGATTAAGGCAGTAGACTCTGGCAAACATGTCTTTGTGGAAAAACCATTATGCCTCAAACAGGAGGAACTAATTGAGATTAAGGCAGTCTATAACAAGTCGAAAACCAAACCTATTATCATGGTTGGCTTCAATCGAAGATTTTCGCCTCAAATACAAAAAATTAAACAATTACTTTTGGGCACATCAGGTCCTAAATCATTCATTTTTAATGTTAATGCAGGGCATATTGATGAAGAACATTGGACGCAGGATAATGATGTGGGGGGAGGGCGAGTTGTTGGGGAAGCGTGTCACTTTATTGATTTACTTCGTTTCTTAGCAGATTGTCCCATTCTTGACTGGAATCAAAACTCAATGAACTCGAATTCAAAAGATACTTTGTCAATAGGGTTGAAATTTGAAGATGGTTCAATCGGGGCGATTAATTATTTCGCAAATGGTCCGAAATCTTTACCTAAAGAAAGATTAGAGATTTTTTCTCAGGGGAGAGCACTTCAATTAGATAATTTTCGTAAATTGAAAGGTTTTTCATGGCCAGGCTTTACCAAAATGAATCTATGGAAACAGGATAAGGGGCAAAATGAATGTGCTTCAGCTTTTTTGAACGCTATTAAAGGAAAGACGCCTTCTCCGATACCGATTGAAGAGATTTTTGAAATAGCTAAAGTAAGCATAGAAATTGCGACTAATCAAAGATGATTCTCATCGATATAATTGCAGGTGCTCGACCAAATTTTATGAAGGTCGCACCCATTATAAATGCGATAAAGAAAAGTCAGAGAAATGGCGGGAGTTTAACATTCAGACTAGTACATACGGGTCAGCACTATGATCCAAGATTATCTGGTTCTTTTTTTGAACAATTAAATATACCTCAACCCGACATTAATCTCGATGTGGGCTCTGGTACTCAAGCCGAGCAAACTGGTGCAATAATGATAAAGTATGAAAAATTGCTTATTGATGAGCCATCTCAACTTTGCATTGTTGTGGGAGATGTGACCTCAACCATGGCTTGTGCAATTTCAGCCCAGAAGATGGGTGTTCCTGTTGCTCATGTTGAAGCGGGTATCCGCTCAGGTGATTGGACTATGCCTGAAGAAATCAACCGAATGGTTACAGACTCAATAACAAATTACTTTTTTACAACAAGTGCCACTGCGAACGAAAACCTGATTAACGCCAACGTGAAAAAAGAAAATATATTCTTCGTTGGCAATACAATGATCGATACTTTGTTGGCTAATTTAGATAGGTTAAAACCTCCATCTTTCTGGAATGATTTAAAGCTAGTTTCTGGCGAATATTTAATTTTAACCCTACATCGTCCGTCCAATGTTGACTCAATAAAAAAATTCAAAGATCTATTATTTGCAGTTGGAAAGTTTAGCCACGAATTACCAATCATATTTCCAGTTCATCCAAGAACAGCTAAAACTCTTTTAGAGATTAAAGATTTGCCAAAAAACCTACATATGGTCGATCCGCAACCATACCTTGAATTCAATTATTTGGTAAAGAATGCAAAGGCAGTTATCACAGATTCTGGTGGTGTGACTGAAGAGGCAACTGTTTTGGGAGTGCCATGTATGACTTTGAGGGATAGCACAGAACGACCCGAGACTGTGACTGTTGGTACAAATCACCTAATTGGTACTGACCCATCAGCATTGGAACCTGCGTTGAACAACTTGTTTGCCGGAAAGTGGCAAAAAGGAGGCATCCCTGATAACTGGGATGGTAAAACTGCTGAACGTATAGTTTTAATTTTAGAAAAGTTATTCTGCCAATAAACCTCAAAATGATTCTGCTTTATTGGCATACCATTCGCCACTTAAAAGCTGTTCAGTTTTACGGTCGTTTAATTCATCGTTATTGGCGACCTCGTATTAAACTTAAATCATTGCCAAAGCTTTCAAAACATACTGATTCTTGGCAAAAGCCTGCATCTAGATTGTCTTCCATGGTAGGTCCTAATGATTTTAAATTTCTAAATGAATTGGGAAATTTAAATCAATTAGGTTGGGATAATCCTTCTCGTGAAAAACTTTGGCGTTATAATCTCCACTATTTTGATGATCTAAATGCTCATAATGTAGAGGAACGCAAATCATGGCATTCTGGTCTAATTGAAAAATGGATAGTCGAAAATGACCCTTTCGTCGGAACTGGTTGGGAATCCTATCCCACATCTTTACGGATTGTAAACTGGATAAAATGGCACTTGGGAGGTAATCAACTCAGCGTATCTGCTTTGCAAAGTCTCTTTATCCAACTTCGCTGGTTAAATAAAAGATTAGAGTACCACCTACTTGGTAATCATCTATTCGCAAATGCAAAAGCATTGGTTTTCGGCGGATTATTTTTCGAAAATACGGAAGCAAATAATTGGCTTCAAAAAGGTCTAGCAATTCTTGAAAGAGAAGTAAAAGAACAGATTTTACCTGATGGCGGACATTTTGAACTTAGTACTATGTATCATGCACTAGTGATTGAGGATATCCTAGACCTTATAAACATATTAAAATGCTTTTCTGGTAAGTTAAACGAGGAACAGAATAATCAAGTATCAAGTTGGTATGATGTGGCGGAAAAGATGTACTTTTGGCTCCATACTATGTGTCACCCGGATGGAGAGATAAGTTTCTTTAACGATTCAACATTTGATGTAGCGCCAAGCATTTCAGAACTCGATACATATGCAAAAAGATTGGGAATAGTAACTTTAGAAACAACTGATAAAAAGTTAATATTATTAAAGGACAGCGGATATATCCGAATAAAAAATGATTCTTTACTGGCATTATTAGATGTCGCAAAAATTGGGCCCGATTATCTTCCAGGTCATGGGCATGCTGATACTCTTAGCTTTGAATTGTCTGTAGGTGATCAGCGAGTGATCGTAAATTCAGGAACATCCTGCTATGGTTCATCGACTGAAAGGCTAAAACAAAGAGGCACGCTATCTCATAACACTGTAACAGTTAACGGAGAAAACTCTTCAGAAGTTTGGGGTGGGTTTCGAGTTGCAAGAAGAGCTTATCCCGAAAACTTACAAATTAGAGAATCCTGCCTTGAAAATAAAATAGAAGTTCATTGTTCACACGATGGATATGGTCGCTTAAAAGGTAAACCTGTTCATCAAAGAAGTTGGCTTTTTAAAGAGCAAGTTTTGGAAATCAAAGATAATATTCGAGGCGAGTACGAGACTGCTGTTTCCCGATTCCATTTTCATCCCAGTCTTACGATTGTAATGGATGAGTCGCAAAGTTGCGGTACCATTGCTCTAGAAAGTGGCAAAATTATAAGTTGGTTTATCTTGAAGGGTGCAGGAAAACTTGAGGCAAGTTCTTGGCACCCTAGGTTTGGTGAGTCCATGCCAAGCACATGCTTAGCAGTTACTCTTATTAAAGGATTATGCCGAGTTTGCTTCAAATGGTAATTCTCGTGTAATTTACAAAAAAATAAATAACTCGCTGAATATCCTTTTTATAACCGATAATTTTCCTCCCGAGGTCAATGCGCCAGCGACTCGTACCCACGAGCATGCAAAGCGTTGGGTACAAAAAGGTTCTAATGTGATAGTTATAACATGTGCACCAAATTTCCCCCAAGGAAAGGTCTACCTCGGTTATAAAAACAAACTCTACCAGACTGAAAATATGGATGGAATTACGGTAATTAGGGTTTGGAGTTACATGACTTCAAATAAAGGATTTTTTCTTAGAATCCTCGATTACACAAGCTTCTCCTTTTCAGCTTTCTTAGCGGGTTTGTTTAAGCACTGCGATGTCATAGTGGCAACATCTCCTCAGTTTTTTACAACCTTCGCAGCATACTTACTATCGATATTTAAAAGAAAACCATGGTTTTTCGAAGTACGCGATCTTTGGCCAGAATCAGTTCGATCGGTTGGTGCTGTGAGCAAGGAATCGAAATTTATAGATTTTTTCGAAAGAATTGAATTATTTTTATATAAAAGAGCAAAAAGAGTTATTGTCGTTACTGACGCTTTTAAAAAAAATCTTATTCAAAGGGAAATTCCTTTTGGGAAAATTGACGTAATTCCTAACGGTTGCAACACTGAGCTTTTTTCCCCTCGTGAAACTGACATAGACTTAAAAAAAGATTTGGGTTTGGAAGGGAAAATTGTGTTGGGGTATATTGGTACACATGGCATGGCTCATGGCTTAGAATTCATAATACGTTCTTTTAAAAAGTTAGATTTACAAAAATATTCTCTGCTTCTTATTGGAGATGGAGCTGAAAAAGAATCTCTTATGAATTTGGTAGCACAAGAAAATATCAATGGAGTACACTTTCTGCCTCCTATTTCCAAAGTTGAAGTTCCTCGTTATATCTCGATTTGTGATATTTGCTTAGTGCCTCTTATCAAGTCTCCCACTTTTCGCACGGTTTTACCGTCGAAAATATTTGAGACTGCAACCATGGAGAAACCATTTCTTCTTGGAGTCGATGGGCAAGCTAGAGAAATAATTGAAAAATATGGATGCGGGATATTTTTTGAACCTGAGAATGAAGAATCTTTTCTTGAGGCTGTTGATCAAATTCAAGATGAACAAACTCAAACAAGACTAAGGTCAGGTTGCCAGGCTTTAGTCCGTGAATACGACAGAAATGCACTCGCAGATCGAATGGTTAAAATATTAGGATCTGATCTTTAATAAAGTGGGTAGTGAAGATCGCTTACTTAGTAAAATTAATTTTTTTAAAGTTGGTTGAGTCTCGATGAGCTTAGGCAGTCTGCCCAAACGCATAGATCTTCGACTTACGGAAAATACCTCACTGATTTGCATTTAAGGAAATCGATTTAATTTTATTAATTTCAAGAAAAACCAAGCTCTGTTTTTAAAATTTTGCATTGGGTTAGTAAAATCAAATTCACTTATTCATACTTAGTTTCCTAACTTAGCTTTCGCAATGAAAGATGTAAATCTCCACCAAACAAAAACCCATTTATCAAGGTTAGTACATGAAGCTGAATGTGGAGAGAGCTTTATTATCGCAAAAGCAGGAAAGTTTATAGTAAAAGTCGAAAAGTGCGAAGAATTTAAACAAGTCAAGAGATTAGGTTTTATGCTTGGTGAATGAAAGGTCCCGGATGATTTTAACTCTATGGGTTCAAGTGAGGTTAAAAGTATGTTTTACGAGAATAAGTGAAATTCCTTTTAGATACTCATGTTCTAATCTAGGCCGCAAGTGCTCCTTATAAAATTTCATCCGAACTAACTAGTTTACTTTCCGATCCAAGTAACCGTTTATATTTTCGTTCTGCTAGTATTTGGGAAATATCGATAAAAGAGAGTATGGGAAAAAAAGATTTTAAGGTTAGCGCAAAGAAATTACACGAAGGTCTGGTTGAAAATAGTTATAAAGAAATAAAAGTCTCTGCCTTACATGCGATGGAGGTTTTAAAACTTCCTCTTATACATCGAAATCCGTTCGATCGTATTTTGGTTGCAACAGCAATTTAGGAAAATATGCCCCTTTAAACTAATGACTACATACTTTCACCTTACCATTCATTGGTCAAAGTATTGTAGTAAATGTCCTGATACTTACTCGAATTAGATAGTTGAGATGAAAGAAAATAGAGAAGTTAAGTGTGTCTTTATTTAACCTTAAATTTCACGATCAACTGTCTTGCAGAAAAAATGTTTTTTTAACAACTCATGCCTCTCACTCATGTTTATTATAGAGCAGTCTTATAGATCTAAAGCAAATTACAAACAGGTGGCTAGAATACCTAATATTTTTTGCATCCAACCATTCGATTCTTTCGCCGTTGTGTACTACCCAACCAATCTACACTTTGGTTCTTTTGATCAAATTCTTGATGGCACTTAAATCCCTCCCGTTTATCTATTGGGTAAATTTTATTTAAATGGGCAGCAGTCCCTGTGAAGATTCGATGATCAGATCAATTTTCACTTCAGCACAGGTTCGATAATAATACGGTTGAAAGCATAGACCCGAATGTAAAAAAACTTGGATAACATTTCTATAATCATGGACTCCCAAAATCTTCCCATAAAAGATTACCAACAGTTTATTGTTGGTAAGAGAAAATTAGTTAAATTATAAGATCATCGCTCCCCTGAGTTTTCGTAGAAAAAAAGAGACTCGCATAAAAAATTTTCTATTTTTTTGAAGTCCAGATCAAAGCACAAAGTTTAACTTCACCCTAAAAGTTGGTACTGTAATAACATTATGGCAGCTATCAAACTTACAAAAATTGGAAATTCAAAAGGTGTTCGACTAAACAAACAATTGTTGAATCGGTACAAGTTTGGTGATTTTATTGAGGTAGACGAACTACCTGACGGTCTTTTGCTTAGAGCACCATGTGACCACAAACTATCATGGGAAGAAACCTACAAAGAGATGGCAGAAAGCAACGAAGATTGGTCTGATTGGGATGGAATGAAAGCCAAAATCGAGAAATTTGCCAGTATCTCAGATGAAAATTTGAGTACTGAACAGATTTAGAGCTTAACTAGAGATTAGTTTGTGATTTTGGTATATTCAAAAGTTATCACATATATTTTACTAGCGTTCATTATATGTGCTCATCCTAAAAACTTCTTTCATGTGATCGGCATAGGTTTATGAATTATTTCCCAAACCTGGAACTAATCAATCCACTAATTAAATTTATAGTTAATGAAGTTATAATGACACCCAAACCTCTTTTCAGTAATTGACGATTTTGTAATTTTCTGTCATTTAAATATTTTATTCTATGACACCATCCATCTATAGCTTATTTGTTTTAGGAGTAGTTTTGACTTGCATCCTTACTCCTTTGATTCGTCACTTTGCTCTGAAGAAAGGTGTTGTGGACTGTCCACAGCGTGCGAGGAAAATACATGAACAAGCTACGCCTAGACTTGGAGGTGCTGCGATTCTTACTTCTTACCTTGGTGTTTTGTTAGTGGGCGGTGTATTCATTCCTCAACTCAGAGAGATCCTATGGGGCGAAAACCCTTTTGGAGGATACATCTTAATTGGTGCAGTTGCGATATTTGTGATTGGTATTTTGGATGACCTAAGTCGATTGTCTCCAAAAACAAAACTTGTAGGGGAATTTTTGGTTGCAGCTTTAGTCGTCTGGGGAGCAAGGTTCTCATTTACTGAGGTGCAATTTCTTGGATTAGGAACAATTTCATTTCCAGAGTGGTTTGGGTTTGCCTTGGCTTGCCTTTGGATTGTCGGGATGGCTAATGCGATTAATCTTATTGATGGGTTAGATGGATTGGCTTCCGGAATAACTTTAACGGGATTATTGGCAGTGAATGTTGTAGGATATCTTACTGGGATTCCGGGCGTTACTTGGTTTGCCACTCTTCTTATCGGATGCTTGTTAGGTTTTCTTGTGTTTAACAGTCGGCCCGCATCTATTTTTCTTGGGGATTGCGGCAGTCTAACCTTAGGGTATTTAGCGGGTTGTTTGTCGCTACTCGCTAGCTCCCGGAATGAGGGAGTAATTGATGGAATATTCCCAATTCTTGCTTTTGCACTGCCTATTACCGATTGTGTATTTGCAATTTGCAGAAGATTACTTCGTGGACGATCTCCGTTTTCTCCCGATATGGAACATTTCCACCATCGTTTGATGGCGAAGGGAATGACTCATGGAAAGGCTGTGTTATCCATGTGGGCGATGGCTTTTAGTTGTTCGTTGGTTGCCATTGCGGCTGCTTTTGGAAAAGGTGACCAGTTATTCGCAATTTTCGTCTTCTTTGGCATGGGTGGTTTTATCTTACTCCGGTACCTCGGTTATTTTCGCTTCGAATTTTTTGGTCAAAGTTTATCAACCCTGATTGAAGATCGAAAAAATATTCGTTCTGCCGAGCAATCGATCAAAGATGCAGAACTGATAGTTTCTAATTCTTTTGACTTAGAAAATTTAAAGGATTGCCTATGCAAAGCAGCCGAAGGCATGCAGTTCGAACAAGCTCAGATTTGTTTTTTTCAAAAAGAAGGTAAGCTTGGATCTAAATTTGGTGATGGAACTCCAACCGTAGGTAGAATTATTTCCTGGC